>Ga0116149_1000076_pt1 | contig 125166 bp, 97 predicted proteins | sample AD_UKC057_MetaG_FD_89787 | JGI IMG/M metagenome (GOLD analysis project Ga0116149, IMG submission 89787) | Active sludge microbial communities of municipal wastewater-treating anaerobic digesters from USA - AD_UKC057_MetaG | ecosystem: Engineered > Bioreactor > Anaerobic > Digestate | place: USA...
ATCTTATTTTATCAAGCAACTCGATGGTTTGAACAGGTTTTGAAAGAAATGAGTTCGCGCCCGCCATAAAGCAGCCAAGCTTGGCGGAGAGGCTGGAGTCGGAGGAAACAGCAATGATTTTCGGGGCGTTTGCGCCGAGGCCGAAGATGGAGCGACAGGTGGCGAGTCCGTCAATGCCGGCGGCGTCCATATCGACAATGACGGCTTCGTGGCGTTCTCGCGAGAGGGCTTCGAGGGCGGCGGCGGCTTCGACTACGAGCGAGACGGAGAAACCGGCGGACTCAAAGGTTGAGCGCGGACATGCGCAGTCCTCAATGTTGCCGGATACGATGAGTATTGCTGCGTTGAACGGCATGATATCGCCTCTGTTTCCCGAAACGGAGCGCGGGCGACAAAGCCCTGTTTGCAGGGCAGTCAGTCGGGGCGCTTGTCGAAACCGACGAGTCCGCAAGCCGACGCAAGTCCGGCTTTGGCCGTTTCGTAATCTCGCTTCGCGGACGCGAAATTCAGACCCGCAGAGGTCAGGTTGTGCTCCGCGTCTATGACGTCCAGTTGAGTGGCGAAGCCCTCCTTGTAAGAAAGGGATGCGATGCGATAGCCTTCCTCGGCTGCGGAGAGGATGATTCTTGACGTTTCGAGCCTGTCTTTCGCCTCAATGATCTGGAGGTATGCGGCTTCCGTCTGAATCTTCACGCCGTTTGAAAGGTCGTCCATTTTCAGGTCGAGATTGCCGGCGCGGAGCCGAGCCTGAGCCGATTTTGCGGAGGCCAGCCCTTGGTCGAAAAACGGATACTCGACCGCGAGGACGGCGCGCCATGAGTCCTGCGGGGTGAACATTGAGCCTCTGGAATGAAAGGACCATTGTCCGGCAAAGGCGACGGTCGGCTTGTTCTTTTCAAGTTCCGCCGCTAGGTTCGCTGCGTCTCGCCCTTTCCGTATCTGTTCGAATTCGGGCCTGTTCCGAGCGGCCAGCGCCAAATAATGATCAAGGGGCGCAAGCTCGATATTCTCGAACGCGTCCCGGTCGGTTATTTTTAGTTCTTTCTCATAGGGCATGCCGATGATGTTTGCGAGGGCCCGCATTGCTAGGGTTCGGTTCTTTCTTGCCGTCGCCAGTTTTTCTCTGGCAGATTGCAGCTCGACCTCGGAGCGGATGACGTCGAGTTTGATTCCCAAGCCCGAGTTGAAGAGTTCGACGACATCCTTCATGTGGGACTCGGAGCGCGAGACCGACGATTCGAGCAGTTTGACGGCTTCGCCGGCTAGGATGGCTCCGTGGAAGAGAGCCTTGACCTCGGCGGCGAGGTTTATTCTCGCCAGCTTGGAATCAAGCGCGGCGATGTCTTTGCCTTTGCGCGCGGCGGAGACGGCTTTTTCCTTTTTGCCGAAGGTGAACACCGGTTTGACCACATTCAGGTCGCCAGTGTGCTGCCATTCTGGGTTTAGGCTGTATTCAATGAGTTGAATCTTGGGGACGGGGTTGGATATGGCGAACAGGTCGGAGCCGGATATGTTGACCGGGGCGACTTCATAATAGGAGAGGGGGAAAGCCAGCTTGCTTGAGCTTTCAACGCGTTGATAGTTGCCGCTGAGTTTCAGGCTTAGGCCGAATCGGGATTTGGTCTCCGCGAGCTTTTGCGCCGCAGATTCGGCGGCAAGGTCGGCGGAGCGGACGGAGCGGTTGGCCGCAAGGGCGGTTTCCACCGCTCTGTCCAGAGCGAGCGGAGAGTCCGCGAGAACAAGTTCCTGCGACGGGATGTCCGCCGCCGTTGCCGCGACCGGATGAATCGCGGAAAGAGCCAGAGCGGCCGCGCAGGCCGTTATAAATGTTGTTATTCCGATTTTCATTCAGTAGTCGCCTCCCCGTCGGGTGTTTTCTCCGCTCCGCTCGGCGCGTCGTCGGATTGTGTTTTTGAGAAAAAGTTATAAAGGATCGGGACGACGAACACGGAGAGAACGCCGGAGACCAGAATGCCGCTGACCAATGCGACGCCGATGTCGTTTCTCATCTCCGAGCCGACGCCTTTCCCGAACGCCATAGGAATCATTCCGAAGATGGCGGCGAGAGTGATCATGACGACCGGGCGGAAGCGCTCTTTTGAGGCGTCGATCATCGCCAGCGAACGCGGCCTGCCTTTTTTTACGTTTATGTTGAACTGGTCCATGATGAGTATCGCATTGTTGACCACTATGCCGCTCATCATGACGATGCCCATAACGACTGTGATGGAAAGGTTGTAGCCGAACATGTAGAGGCCGATCATCACGCCGATGAGCGAGAGCGGTATCGTGGTTAGAACGATGAATGGCTGTTTGAAGGATTCGAGTATGGCGGCGAGGGTGAGGAAGATGAGCGCGATGGCTATGATGCCGGCTTCGGCGAGACCGCGCTGTCCTTCATTCATCATCTCGTAAGTGGTTCCGAAAGCGTATTCGTATCCTTGAGGAAGCATGTTCTCTGAGTCCATCGCTTTTGAAATTCCGTCTGCGGCGCTGCCGAGCGGCGTTCCTTCTTCCAGATACGAGACGAGCTTGGAGATGCGGCGTTTGTCTTTTCTGATTATCTGTAAAGGCGTTTTTGTCTCCTCGATGTCTGCGACGGTGGAAAGCAGGAGCGGGCGGCCGGGCGCGCCGGGCAGCAGGAATTCTCCAACCTGCTCTTTGCCTTTGCGCTCGTCGAACTTGACGACGATGTCATAGTTCCTGTCGCCCTGCTTGAAGGTTCCCGCGACAATTCCTTCGAGGTTGCCTCGGAGCGCCATGCCGACGGCGATAGGAGGAGTTCCGAGGTCGGCCATCACCGCGCGGTTCGGCCTGATCTTTATCTCCGATTTTCCGGGTCTGACGGTGGTGTCGATGTCTCTCAATCCTCCGAGATTCCGGGCGATAGCCTGCGCGCGCAGCGCCAGATTATCGAGCGTTTCAAGGTCGTCGCCGTAAATCTCGAACTCAATGTCGGGATTCTGTCCCCCGACGGCGGAGGGGATGGACACCGCGACGATGCAGTCCGGCGTTCCTTTCAACCTCTCCTGAACGATGTCCACGAGGTCGTATATCGATTCTTTTCTTGCTGTTTTTTCAGGGAACACCAGAAGCATCTGCGCCAGATAGACGCCTTCCGTGTTCTGGCCCGCCACGCCCTCGACTTTGCCTATGGTGGTGAGCACTCTCTTGAGGCCGGGCACGTCTTTAAGGCGGGATTCGACCAGCTCGACGCGGGATTCCGTGGTCTCGATATTGTAGCCGGTCGGGAATTCGAGTCTCACGCCTATCTGCGCTCTGTCCATAATGGGAACGAAGCCCATGCCGAGTTTCCCGGCGAGTGAAAGAGAGTAGAAGAGGACGAAGACGACCGCCACAAGGAAGATAGCCGCCGGGACGCGGCGGCGGCGGTTGAATTCGAGGAACGCGCCATAGGCGGAGACCGCCGCGTCGAACATTGAATTCCACGCGCGTTCCATAGACGCGACGGGAGACTTCCCTCGCGACGCGGAGGCGGGCTTGAGCATAACCGAGCACAGCACAGGGGTCAGTGTGAAGGAGATGAACAGAGAGACGGCGGTCATTATGACCATTGTCAGCGCGAACGGTTTCAGGAAGAGGCCTATCATATTGTGCATCATGGCTATGGGAAGCAGAACCACGAGGTTGGTTCCCGCGCTGGCGATTACGGCTACGGCGGCTTCTGCAGTTCCCATTCGGGAGGATTCCTTAACCCTTCCCGTCCTCTCCAGCCATTTGATTATCGCCTCGATGACTACGATGGAGTTCATGACAAGGATTCCGATTGACATTCCGATGGCGAGCAGCGTGGAGCTGTTGAGGGAGTAGCCCATGAAACCCATGAAGAGGAAGCCTATGACGATGGTGATAGGCATTGTGATGGCGACAATAAGGGTGGTCCTGAAGTTGTACAGGAAGAGAAAGAGAATGGCGGCTGTCAGCAGTATGCCTTGCCAAGTGTTGGACCAAGCGCTGTCGACAATCGCCTGAGTGAACACCTCGTCGTCCGACACCCATTCGAGGGTCATGCCGCCGGGGATGTTATTGTTGATGTCGGCGATGGCTTTTCTTACGCTGCGGATGACTTCGACGGCGTTAGCGTCCGCTTTTTTCACCACTTTGACGACGACGCAGGGTTTTCCGTCGAGGGTCGCTTTCTGGCGCAACTCTTCGGTTCCCATCTTGACGACCGCGAAGTCCCCGATGTAGTTGCGACGGCCGTCCTCGTTTGCCGCCTCGATTAAGGCGATGTCGGAGACGCGTTTGAAGTCGGCGTCGAACTTGACGGAGTGTTCCTGAGAGCCGCCGCTGACGCGGCCTGAGGGGATGACGCCGACGCCGGAGGAAATGGCCTGAACCACGCTCATGCTGGAAAGGCCTCTTGCCGCGAGGGCCTCGCGGTCAAGCAACACATGAACTTCCCGCTCCGCGCCGCCGATTACCTGCGTCTGCGCGACGCCTTTGATGGTGGTTATCTTGTCGCTGAGGTCGTTGGCCGCGAAATCGTACATCTCGTCGATAGTCGCGTCGCCCGTCAGCGCCATGGTCAGCACGGGAGCTTCGTTTACGTTGAATTTTAGTATCTCGGGGTCTCTGACGTCTTTGGGAAAGTCGTTCCTTATCAGGTCGATTTTTTCTCTGACATCCATCGCGACGATGTCGACGTCCACTCCGGTGTTGAACTGAAGCAGCGTTATTACGACGTTTTCCGAGCACATGGATGTGACATGCTTGAGGCCCTCGATGGCGACTACTTGATCTTCAATCCTTTTAGCGACATCGACCTCAAGCTCGTCGGGACCCGCTCCGGGATAGACGGTGACGACGGTGATGATGGGCATCTCCATCCTAGGAGCCATCTCAAGGCCCATCTTCTTGTAGGCGTTATAGCCGAGGAATGAGAGCGCGATGATCAGGCAGAGCATCGCGACGGGGCGGCGCACTGACGCGTCGGAAAGAAACATTATTCCGCCTCCCGCCTGACGCTCACAGGCGTCCCGTCGTCGAGGAACCGCTGCCCGCTGACAGCCACCAAGTCGCCTTCTGACAAGGCTCCTTCGAGTATCTCGACGAAGCCGTCCGATTCAAGTCCGGTTTTGACCTCAACCATCTCGGCCTTGCCATCCCTAACGATGAAAACGACGTTCCCGCCGCGCAATTCGCGGACGCTGTCGGAGGGAACCGCTATAGATTCCCGCGTTCCGAGAACGACAGCCAATCCGGTCATGGCCCCCGGAGCGACGCCTTCAGGCGGGTTCGTCACAACGGCTTTTACCTCGAACGTTCTCAGCTTCGGGTTTATGGTAGGGCTTTTGTATGTGATTGTTTTCGGCTCAAACTCGACGCCGGGAACCTCCAGCCTGACTTTAGTTTCGTTTTCCTTTACGCGGGCGAACCACTGCGCGGGCAGAAATGCCGAGGCTTCGAGAACGGATGTGTCTTCGATTCTGACAATGGGATAGCCGGGGGCGGCCATCTCTCCGGCTTCGGCAAAACGCATGGCGACCCGTCCGCTGATGGGCGCGTATATCAGCGTGTCGCTGAGGTCTTTCTGGGATATGTTCAAGGCGATCTCAGCTTGTTTCTGCCTTTCGCGGGCCAGAGAAACCGCGCTTTCCGCCTGTTTTTTCGCGGCGGCCAATTGGTCGTGTCCAGACTGCGCTTTTTCCAAGCTGTCTTTGGAAACGACATCTTTATCATACAGTCCGGCTATCCTTTTAAGGTCTTTTTCCATCTTGAGCAACTGGGCGTTGACCTGTTCGAGGCCGGCTTCGGCGGCCCTGACGCCTTGTTCGGCCACCGCGCGATCCTGTCTGCCTATCTCTACCGCGTTCCTGAGTTTTATCGAATCGACTTCGAACAGTTTCGTTCTTCCCGCCGTCACCGCGTCGCCTTCGCTCGCGTATACGGCGACAAGCGTCCCCGGAATGCGCGCGGACACGTTGGCGGAGTTTTTCGCCGACAGCGATCCCTGAGACCTTACGACTTCCTCGAAAGCCCTGACGACGACGGGAGCCGTTTCCACCGACACGGCTTCGCGCGCCGCCGCTCCCGGCCCGGCGTTGTCCGCCTTTCTGTCCGAACACCCCGACGCGATCGTAAGGCATATCGCCGCAACCGCCATGATTCCGGCTTTTCTTTTTTTTCTTCCGTCCATATTCAGTCTTGCCCCCCGTATGCTCTTTTTTATTCCGCCGCCTCTATCGAAACTCGGCGTTGCTTTGCTATTCAGCGACAATCCCTTGAACAAAATTGTCGATTATAAAATCAGTGATGTCGTTGAGCGGGATTTTTTGGTGCGGCAGATACCCGTAATCGGAGTAGAAAGAGCACGCGTGCATGAGCAACTCCGCGGCTATCCGCGAATCCAGTTTCTTGAGGCGTCCCTTTTCAATCCCGTCGTCGATAAACGCCCGAAACATTTCGATGTGATCGTCCACGATCTTCGACAGAAACTTCCTGCCGTTCTCGCTAAGATCGAAGATTTCCAATCGCAGCACGCGGGCGGCGTGCCTGTATTTCTTGGCAAAATTCAGTTGCACCCTGAGCGCGGCCTGCAACCTATCCATCGGGTCTTCCAACCCGGCAATCGCTTTGTCGGTTTCTGCCTTAACGAGAGACAGCCCTTCCTTGATGGTGAGCATGAGAATTTCTTCTTTGCTCTGAACGTATTCGTAAAGCGTGCCTTTCGCCAGACCGGCGGCGTCCGCGATTTCCTGCGTGGTGGCGGAACTGTATCCCTTCTGCGCGAACACCTTCGTCGCTCCGTTGAATATCTGCCTTCTCCTTCGCTGCCGCCTGGCTTCCATGTATTCCTCCCGCTTAGCCATTCTCGGCCTCCTTCCGTCTTCCTGACACGCCGCGTAGAACGAACTCTTCAAGCAGCGTTTCGTATGCTTCTATTCCTCCTGCGTTCTTCTTTGCCAAGACTGAATGGGACCACAACAGGCACATGACGGCGATTAGTTCCGCTATCACAAGAGATTCCCCCTTGCTGAAGCGTTCGCGGCCCGCCGCTTCGGACACAAGCGAGGCCAGAGCGTTAAGATATCTTTCTTCAAAAACGCGAGTAATAAGTTCGCTGTCCTCGTGCTTTATCCGTTCGATCTCGCCTCCCATCACTTCGGCGAGCCGGGAATGCTCATCGAACAGCGCCAGTTGGGACTTTATGGCGATCCTTAGTTTTTCCTCAGGCGGCGCGTCCAGACTCGCGGCTTCAGAAATCTTCGCCGACATCAGGGATATGCCCACTTCCGCGATGAGAGGGATGAGGTCTTCCTTTTTATCGATATATTGATAAATGGTTCCTTTGCCGAGACCTGCGGCGGCGGCTATCTCTCTGATAGTCGCTTTGTGAAAGCCTTTTTCGGAAATGACCGCAATAGCGGCCTCGAATATCTGCCTGCGGCGTTTTTGGGCTGTGTCGCTCGCTCGTCTCATTATTAACCCGACCAGTCGGTCTAGTTATAGATTATTGTTATCGAAGCGGGTTGTCAAATGATTTCGAAAATATGTCGCGCGCCCATCGGCGACTCCGGGTTCCGATAAAATGCTGAGGCAAAAAAGAGCTTTCGAGAGCAAAAAATTCATAAAACAATACCACATTAGTTGTTTCCATGTGTTATTGTTATCGTGTCATATCGTTCCATCATGAAGACGGATGTTTTAACATGAAATAAATAAAGGAGAGACGGCATGTTTGTGAAGGCGATTGCAGCGGTTGTGGTTTTGATGATGTGTTTGGCGCGGACGGCGTGCGCGTCGGATTTGTGGGCGGATGCGGGGCAGTTGAGAGAGGTCAGGCGCTGCGGGGACGGCGTCCTGTATGAGACCGACGCGTCGCATGGGACGCTGCTTGTGGCGCGGGTGAGGGGGACTCACAAGGAGATGGGCAGGCAGTACGGCTGTCTGTTGGGAGACAAGATAATATCTGTGATGCAGGTGTACACGAAAGCATCCGACCCGAAAGATATAAAAAAGACGTTGATCTTCCGCGCCTGCCGGAATGTGTGGAAGCGAAACGAGCCGCATGTGCCGAATGAGTATAAGGACGAAATAGTCGGGATAGCGCAGGGGGCGAACAAGGCGGGATTCGATGTTTCTCCGCAGTTGGTGGAGACGGGGATAGCGTTGCCGAATTTTTCTGACATGCACGACAAGAAGCTGATGATGAGCGGGCTGAACCCGGACGACGCGAAGAGGCTTGGAATGGGGGCCGGATTCGATTTCCGCACCACGTGCAGTTCATTCGCGGCGTGGGGCGGCCGCACTGAGGGGGGCCGCTTGTTCGCGACGCGGGATTTGGATTGGGAATCAAAAACGGGTGTCGGGCAATACGGACTAGTCACTGTTTACGAGCCTGCCGGGGACGACGGCAGCCCACGGAACAGGTATGTCACTTTCGGGTATCCGGGGGTCATCGGCGCGATTGCGGGCATGAGCGAAAAGGGAATAACCATAGGCGAGATTGGCGCGGTAAACACGGTGGAGACGCAGGAGGGGACGCCGTGGACTATAACGATGCGCCGCGCGCTCGAGGAGGCGGACAACCTCGAAGAGGCGATCGCCATTATCGAAAAAAGCAAAAACACGGTCGGTTACAACTTCGTCGTCGGCTTCGGGGACCCACTCAGATACGGGACGCCCGGTTTTTCGCCGGCAGCGGTGGCAATAGAGCAGAACGGTGAATTCACTTCGGTTTTCAGGGACGACGACCCGAAGGAAAGAGAGTCGGCGTGGATAGACGCGGACGGAAACCCGGTTTTGAAGGACGGGGAGCAGATAAAGGTCGGACTGCCTTTGAAAGAGGCGGTTTACAGGGCGGACACGTCGTTTGATTTGAGGATACGCGGGACGCAGACGGCGAGCAACGGGCCGGCGCGCGAGAATTCCAATGGAGATCCGAGGGAAAGCGGCGCTTATTCTAAAAGGTACGCTCCAAATTTTTATATGCTCGACGCTCTGGCAAAAGGAGAGGCGTATTCGAGCGATGGACGGGAGATTTTCGCTGCCGGCGCTCCGAGGCTGATCTCGGCGGAAGAGACGCTCAGAATTATGGACGCGGTGTCTATGAAGGATTCCAATATTCTGGCGGTCGCCTACGACGCGACGTCTCTTGAGTTCTGGGTGGCTTACGAATCAATGTCGGATGGGAACTGGAAACCCGCTAGCGACAACAAATACTCTCGTTTCCGACTGAAGGATTTGTTCAGCGAATAGGCGGGATTTTAAACGCGTTCTGTTAAGAGAAAACCGTGAAAAACTTATTAGCGCGCGATTTATCCCGGATTCGTCGATAAAACCGACGAACCGGGGCGATTTTCATAGCGGCGAACTGCTTCGTTGCCGCCGCATTTTTTGTTCATGAACCGCATGTTCTATTCACTGCAAAAACGCGTCTTGCGCCTCGCATTTCATCCGCTCTGAACAATCGCTCCCGAATTCTAACGACGGATTCGGACTTGATTTTCGTTGTTTTAGCAAAATAAAGACAGTCGCGTATTTGCGGTGTGGTGGGGAGCGAAAAGAGGGTACAGGCATCGCAGAGAAGCGCGCTGCCAGTCCCCCCCGTTTTCGCGCTCACGTAATGGCAATACGTAAAGGCTATGTGAACTAGGAAAACAGAAACTATAACTAGAAACAGTCGTCTGTTTATCATAGTTGCCAAGGAGACCTTGGCAACTATGAGTGTGATACCTTGGCAACGATGAGTGTGAGTGTCTCATTCTTCTCTATTTGATAGAACAGCGTTGATGGGTATAATCTGAATACGATGAACGGATTGAGCGCGGACGAAGGTTTTTTCTCCAAGGCTTTCAAGATATGCAGCCAAGTGTTCTCCGATTTTCTTCTCGGAGGCATAGGGTACTTCAACAACACGGGGCTGCCCCCGCTCGCTCTGATGGGGCTTGTGCTCGGCATCATCCGCCTTAACCCCCGAAGAAGGAAATCGAAGATAGTCTTCGTGCTGTACTGGATAGGTCTGATACTGTCCATTGATTTCATATACGCGGTCGGATTCGGGCTGAACGCGTCTTTCGGTTCGAGCGTGGCCGCAACTCTGGCTTTCATTTACATTGCGTTGCTCATATTCCGCAAGATGTGGAAATGGCCGGTGTTTTTGACCGCCACGCAGCTTCTGGTTGTTCCGGTGTGTCTGCTCGGATTGGCCGTCAAGAGCGGGGAGATACGTAACCCGGCTGACAGGTGCGAAAGCATCTCCGAAGTCAGGGGCGCGAAGGTTCTTAATCACGAGAGATACAATTTTACCGACGTGCCGCACACCGCGATACCGAGGTTTTTCGTGCCGCGCCCGCAGAGGGGCGATGTCCTTGTCTGCGCCCACGTATACGTCCACGAGGAAAGCGTTCTGGTGAAAAACGCCATTAACAGGCTGGATCTTAAGACGGGAAAAATGACCGAGTGGCACAAGAGGGGCAACGTTCTCGCGATAAGGGAAGAGCCGGACACGGGCATAATATACGCGGTGATACAGAGGAACTTCAGGGAGCGCGGCGCGCCGAACGTCGAGTTCATCGTTTTTAACCCGGAAGGCGGCATAATAAACAGGATAGACCTGAAACTGAAACGGAACACATTTTACGGCTCGGGCGTCACGATAATGCCGGAGAAGATTTTCATCACCGTAGAGTCCAACTATTACGAATACGACAAGAAGAGCCGCGCCCTAGAAAAACTGAACATCGCGGGAAACTCCGGGACGCCGGTGTACCGCACGGCGTGGACGGAGCCGCACCTGTTCGGCACGTTCTCGGTGTCGCCGTTGTTCGGAAAGCTGTTCGGCTCCCGGCATCTGCTGAGGGTGAACACGGGGACGCGCTCGACGGAGATGTGGACTCAGGACTACCCGGTCGGCATGTTCGATGTGGAGATAAGACCGAAAAAAAGACAGATTGCGGCCAGCAGGAACTACCCGGCTGGAGCATGGCTGCTCGACTTCGATCTCAATAAACTCGTCAAGCTCGTCATGCCCGCCGGCGTCCGCGAAATCGAGTTTTCAAAGGACGGCAAGTATCTTCTCGGAACCAGTTTTTTCAAAGGCAAGTTCCACGTGATAGACGTCGAGTCGAACAAACTCGTCGCCGAGACTTTCATAGGCTATGGCTCGCGGGGGATGACGGTTGATTCAGACGGCAACGCCGTAATCGGGGCGTCCTGCGGCGTCGTCGGAATCAATCTGGATGAATTTCTGAAAGGGAAGAGCGGGGCAGGGGCGGAATAAGCCCGGCAGCCGGGCGACCAGTTTATTTGCGTGGATCGAACAGTTCGTACACTCCGCACGCGGTCACTGCGAAGTTCCTTCCGCTTTCCTCGTCCACGGACACGCTTCTGACTAGCTTGCCAACGCGCGTTCTTTTCAATCTCTTCCATTCGCGGACGTCTATCATGTCAACCGAGCCTCCGCTGTAGTTGGCCACCAACAGCAAGCCGTCCCGCCGGTTGAACGCGAGTTTGCGGGGGAAGTTGCCCACAGGCATCATTTTCACCACCCGGAAACTGTCCGCGTCGGCGGCGAACACCATCTTGAGGAACGGACAGGTGAAGTAGAAGAGGTTTCTCGCAGGATCGGCCGCGATGCCGAAGGACGGCAGCGGGACGCCCGCGACGCGCCCGCCGGGCAGTTGCGCTGGCAGCCGCAACGGCCTGCGGATTATTTTTCTTCCGGATTCGTCTTTCAGGCTCCGCACCTCGTACGCGTCGAACAGCCTCATCGGGTCAAGGGACGGAACGACCAGCCTGTCGTTTTCCGCGTCGAGCGCGAAATAGTCAGCATATCCGAGCGAGCCGAACCTTATCGGGGTCTGCTTTCTCTTTGTTATTCCGTCTATGCCTATTATCCTGCTGTCCGGCGGGCCTAGAAATATCGCGTATATCCGCCCGTCGGCGGGATCGACCTCGCAGTTTGTCACTTCCAGATTGCCAAACCTTATCCTGTCGGAGAGCGACAGCCCGCCTCCGGCGTAATCCATTTCGAGCAATTGAAAGTTCCCGGCTGTTTTCACTGTGGCGTAGAGTTTCTTCGTTTCCCGGTTCGCGCATAACCTCTCCGGGTAAAACGTCTGTCCGTATGATTTTTCGTTCTCGGCGATGACGTACTTTGTCATGTCGCCTGTCTCGGAATCCAGCCTGAGAACGGAGCCGTGCCCGAAGATGTTCTTAAAGGACACGAACAGCGCTCGCTCTTCAGCGTCCATTATCGTTTCATAAGGCAGAGAGCCTGAGAGGAATGCCAGCCTGCGGTATTCATCCATTGAAAGAAGGCAGCGCCTGCCGGAGTCGTCCTTCAAGCTTGCGCATGACGCCGCGGAAGGCGCTATCTGGTTGTAGCTTTGAACGTAGATTATCGATGTCCACAACAGGAGTATGTAGAGCGGGAAAAGCCCCGGACGCGCGTATGGCGTGTCGTATTTTCTGCCTTTGCGCCAGATTGCGTATCCGGCGGACAGCGCCACTGCCGCTATGAAAAAAAACGCCGTGTTCAGCGTGTGAAACATCAGGATGAAATACAGCCCCGGCAACAGGAAATAAAGCTGAAGCATGGGCGCGACGAAGAAGTTGGTCCAGATTCTTGCTTTCGCGGGCGGTTCTAGCCTGCCCAGCGCGGTTTCCATCTTGGCCGCTATCACGCGCCAGTACAGATAGACCGTCGCGGTGGCCGCAAGCATCGCCGTTATCATCAGCAGAAAAACGTCCATCCGTTCCGGGTTCAGGTACTGCGGGGCTTTGACCAGCAACGCCGCGTACGCCGCGATTATCCCCGCCGCCGGGATATATCTCAGCGCGCGCGACTTCGGCCTGTTCTTCCATCCCGGCATCAGCGCGTACGCCAGCGCGAAAAACAGGAACAACAGCGGAACTCCCCACCTGCTCGCCTCGAATAGATGAAGCGCCACTACGGAAAACCAGACAAGGTACAGCGCCTTCCCCGAATTCCACAGGCCCCGGCTCTCCTTCTCCTGTCTTTCGTCAGACATGGTCCGCGAGTACGCCGCTTCGATGTCGAACGGAACGGTTATCCTCAGGAAATATATCGCCGCGATGAAAAGAATGTACGACGCGAGAATGATTTGAACGGCGTTAAGGACGTGGCCGTACCCGTAGATGTCCGGTATCCTTGTCATTATGGATATCGGGAGAACGCAGACGGCGATTTTTGCGAAAAGAATAGAGCTTTGAGAGGGGAAGCCGGCTTTGAACGCGTAGGGGGCGCGGAGCGCGCAATCCACAACCCACAAAGCAAGTTTCATGGTCGTGAAAACCGCGCCGACCAGAGCTCTTTTCATGATAAAGGAAACCGGGACTCCTTCAGCGTTGGGAGTTTCTTTGAACGGTTCTTGTGCCGGAGATTCGGCGGGCGGAGTCCACTCCTCGAATTCAGGAGGCGGGGGAGAGGTCTGAGCTGTTAGTTCCGCTTCGACGGCTTGCTCCGCCGCGCCGGGAACCGTTTCCGGTTCGGCGGCCTTTGCGTCCGCCACAGGTTTTGTCTTTGCCCGAAAGTTTTTTAATCTTTGCAGTCGGACAGGTTTGAACGGTTTGGGTTTGCCCTGCGCCGCCGCCGCCCGCGCCCTGACGAAATACTCTATCTTTTCATAAGCCGAGAGGGCGGTCTCTCGCGCGCCGTCAAAAACTTTGCCGGCGTCCTCGCCGACCCAGTTCATGACTGTGAAAATATGCTTGAAGGCTGAATAAACGAAACGCAGCACGTAGAAGGCTATGAGCAGAAATATTATTAGACCTATTACTTGCATAAGCCTCCGCCGCTAATTGATGCTTTTGATCATATCGTCTCTGTTATAGAATGGATACCCGCTTTCGCGGGCATGACGGCGCTGGGAGGGATTATTTATCCGTTTCCCTTTAGAGCCGCCGCTGTCTCTGATTCTGCTTTAAACCCGGACGCTCCCTTTTAGCCATGCTTATGTTTTTCCGCGCTCCGTAGTTTGCGCCTTCACTTCTTCTTGATCTAATCATTCCCATATCTCCCGCGCCGTCATTCCCGCGAAAGCGGGAATCCATTTGAAATCATTGATAATTCCATTGAAACACATCAATAAATACCAATCTGATTCCAACGGGTATGAGTTTACAATGTTTGAGGGGAATTGAAAAGGAGGCAAGACTCGCCGCCAATTTATTGCCCGCCGCGATTGCGTTTGCTATACTGCATTCCATGGCGCGGACATCTTCAGGGTTAAGAACGCTTTTTGTTGTTCCGCCGAGGATGTCCCTGCTGAACAGGGATTCGGCGGCCACTCAGGTAGTGCCTCTGGTCGGATTGGCCTCTATTATCGGAAACATAAAGTCCGAATTCCCGGAAACCGCCTTTATCGACGCCTTCGCGGAAAAACTCTCCTTCAAGCAGACTCTTAAAAAAATTGAAGAGTTCAATCCCGATGTTCTGGCGTTCTCATGCCTGACGATACAGATAAACGACGCGGCGGAAGTGGCGGCGGCGGCAAAGGCGGGCGGAAAGCCCCCCGTAACAGTCGTCGGCGGCCCTCACGCAAGCCGTGTCCCTATGGACACGCTGGCAGAGTTTCCGGCGTTCGACTACGCCGTCGCAGGCGAGGGCGAGTTGACTATGGCGGAGCTTCTGCGCCTCGTCGCGGACGGCTCTCCGGCTTCCGGCGTCAAAGGCGTCTATTCCATCTCTCCCGACGGCGTCCGCGCTGGCGAGCCGCGCTCTTTCATCGATGACCTTGATTCTCTCTCTCTCCCTGACTGGAGCGCTTTCAACCTCGACGCATATTGCGCCAGCTTCCGGCTTAAATCGCAACGCATCCGCGAACTCTGCGTTTCCATCAACAGGGGCTGTCCTTTCAACTGTATTTTCTGCTCAAAAATCATGGGCAACAAAGTCCGCAAACGCTCTATCCCCGGCGTCATCGACGAGATTCAGAGAGACATCCGGGATTTCGGCGCGGGGCAGATTCTCTTCACGGACGAAACATTCACAGTGGACAGGGAAGGGGTGGTCTCGCTGTGCGAGGCCATGATTTCATCGGGGATCAGCGACAAGATTTCGTGGACGGCCGACACGCGCCCGGACATGGTGGACGACGAGCTTGTCGCCCTCATGAAAAGGTCGGGTTGCTTTTTCCTTTGTTTCGGCGCGGACAGCACGGACGACGACGCTCTGAAGATAATGAAGAAGAACGCGCGCGCCGCCAACATCTACACCGCCATCCGCATGTGCAAGGCTCACGGCCTTCAGACTCAGGCGGCGTACATCCTCGGCCTGCCGACGGACACCGCGCAGTCCGTCAGAAAAAACGTGAGCGGCGCGCTAAAGGTGAACAGCGACTTTGCCACGTTTTCCATCCTCGTCCCGTATCCCGGAACGAAAGTCATGGAGATGGCCGAAAGCGGAAACGAAGGGCTGACGCTGCTCACAAAGGACTGGCGGCTGTACGGCAAACAGCTCGGCTACGCCATGGAGACGAAGAACCTCGACCGCCGCAAACTTGAGAAACTCCAGCGCAACGCTTATTTCAGGTACTATCTGCGCCCCGCAAAAATCAGAAACGTGTTCAGGATAGCCGACGTGAAGATGGTGTTTTTCTATTTCGTGTCCCACATGCTGAAGCGGCTGGGCGTGAAGCCCGGCGCGAGGCTCGGCGGCGGCCCGGCGGCTCAATGAGAATCCTTTTCATCCAACGCCTCCCGTTCGCGCACATCGGCGCGATGCTGCTTTCCGCCGAACTGAAGCGGGCGGGACACGAAGTCGAAGTCCTCATCGCCGGGGACGGGCTGAGAGCGCGAGGCGCGGACGCCGTCCGCCGGGCGGACCTGCTGGGGTTCCACTGGATCTCCGGGTCGGACGGCTGGCTGAGGGATTTCCTGTCCCGGCTGCCTGCGCGCCCTCCCGTCGTCGTCGGCGGGCCGCACCCGACTTTCGTCCCCGATGACATCCGCGCGGTGTCCGCCGATTTCGCCATCCGGGGCGAGGCGGACGAGGCTTTGCCCGAACTGGCAGCCTCGCTCGACGCTCCGCTCGACTCCCTGAAAAACATTAAGAATCTCTGCTTCGACGACGGCGGCTCTCTTCACATATCGCCCCAGCGCCCTCTCGTGGAAGACCTAGATTCGCTCCCGTTTCAGGACGTCTCTCTTTACGCGCGCATCCCCCGGCTTGCGACAATCATCTCAGAACTGTACCCGGCGATGTGCTCGCGCGGCTGTCCGAACAGTTGCTCATATTGCTTCAATAAAAAATTTAGGGACATGCACAAGGGTCTCGGCGCATACACGCGGAGGCGAAGCCCCGCGAACGTCGTCGAGGAACTGCTCAGGGCGAAAAGGGATTTCGCGGTCAAGAGGGTGGTCTTCGAGGACGATTCGTTCATAACATCGAAACGGTGGCTGGAGGAGTTCGCGGAGCTTTACGCGCGGGAGGTCTCTCTTCCGTTCGTGTGCCAGACGCCCGCGTCCACGCTCGACGCGGACTCCGCCGGGATGCTGTCTCGCATGGGCTGCGTGTCCGCCCGCGTCGGCCTCGAAACCGCCGACGAAAACAACAGGCGGAAAATCCTCAGAAAGAATGTCTCCGACGAACAGATAACGGAAGCCGTCGCCCGACTCAAGGAGCGCGGCATCATGGCGCAGACATACAACATGGTCGGCATCCCCGGAGAAGGATTCGAAGACGCTCTCAAGACGATGCTCTTCAACAGGCGCATGAAGACGGATTTCACTTGGGTGTCATTCTACAGGCATTATCCGGGCACGGAGTTGCGGGAAGAGTTCGAGGCATCGGCTCCGCAGGCTTCGGCGGCGTCAGCCCCGGACGGTTTTTTCACTCCGTCCGCAGCGACCGCCGCAGATCTCAGGATGTCAAACCTCGGAATGCTGATGCAGTTCTTCAACGTGGCCCGCGCGCCTGTTCCGGCGGTCAGGCTGTTGTGCGCGCTCCCGCTTTCGCCCTTGTACGCGTTGCTTCACAAGGCCGTCTACGCTTTGTCCGTGAAGAAAATCAACCGCTTGGGATGGCTCCCGTTCATCAGGATATCCCTCGGTTTCAGCAAGTTTTTTTAGCTCTGCTATGCCGCGCGCGCCGCGTCGCTCGGTCAGAGTTCCAACTGGTCGCGGGCGATTATCTGGCGCAGGATGTCGTTCGTGCCGCCGGCGATTTCCATCAGCCGCGCGTCCCGATATATCCTCTGCGCCGGGCTGTCCGCAGACAACCCCGCCGACGCCAGAACCTTCATGCACCTGTCCGAATTCTTTATCGCGGTGTCGGATGCCGACACTTTGGCGAGCGCGACGAACGGCGCGCATTTCTCGCCGTTCTGCTTTTTCCACGCCGCGTTGTACATCAGCATCCGCGACACGTCCGCGTCCACATACATGTCCGTGACCCTGAACGCCACTATCTGGTGCGCCGCCAGCGGCTTGCCGAACGACTCTCTTGTCTCCGCGTGGCTCTTCGCCACATTGTACGCGGCTACGGCTATGCCGTTCGCCACCGCGCAGACGTTCAGCCTGACGTAGTCGAATATGTCCGCTATGACCGCCAGACCATTGCCGTATCCGCCGAGTATGTTGTTGTCTCCGAGGTTGACGTCGTTGAAGGAGATATTCGCGGCGACCGCGCCCCTCATGCCGAGAGTGCGCGCGGGCGCTCCGACGCAGATTCCGGCGGCGAACTTGGGAGCCGCGAACACCGTGAACGAATCCCCGGTCTTCGTCAGCGTCACTATCCCGTCCGCTACCGTCGCGTTGGTGACGTACGCCTTCTCGCCTGTCAAAATATAATCTTCGCCGCATTTTTCGGCTGTCGTTTTTATGGCAGAAACGTCGGAACCCGCACCCGGTTCGGAAACTGCCAGCGCCCCGATCTCGCATCCCTTCGCCAGCTTCGGTAGAATCCTTCCCTTCAACTGCTCCGAGCCGTAAATCTCAATGGCCTTGCCCGCGCACAACATGCTCGTGGCGACGGCCTCCGCAGTTGACGCGCAATGCTCCGCTATCACGCTGATCGCCGTCAGCGCGGTGGCAAGGTCCTTGCCCGCCCCGCCGTACTGCTCCGGCACGGTCAGCGCCATCACGCCCTGCTCGGCCAGCTTCTTCCAGTTCTCCGCCGGGAACTCCGCTTTTTCGTCAACCTCCGCCGCGCGGGGCCCTATCTCCGCGGCGCAAAACTCCGACAACGATTTCCTCAACTTCTCCTGTTCCGCCGTTAGTTTGAAGTCCATGTTATTTGGCCCCTTTCTTTTTCGTCTTCAGCAGCATCTTTCCGATGACCTGCCGCTGAACCTCGGAGGTTCCCGCCCCGATCGTTCCCAGCTTGACGTCTCTGTAGTTGCGCTCCACCGGATACTCCCTCATATAGCCGTACCCGCCGTGTATCTGCACCCCGTCGTCCGCCACCTTCAGCCCGACCTCGGACATGAACAGTTTCGCAAGGCACGCCTCCAGCATCGCCGGGATGTTGTTGTCCTTCATCCACGCCACGCGGTACAGCGCCATCCGCGCCCCTTCCACCGCTATCTTCATGTTCGCTATCTTTTCCTGTATCGCCTGAAACTGCGCGATCGGGCGGTTGAACTGCACCCGCTCCTTGGCGTACTTTATGGACTCGTCGAGCGTGTTCTCCATCCCGCCAAGCCCCGCCGCCAGCAGGCACGAGCGCTCGTATTCAAGAATCGTCTTGCCCACAACCACGAACCCCATCCCCTCCGGCCCCAGCAGGTTCGCCGCCGGAACTTCGCAGTCCTCGAATATCAGTTCAGACGTCGTGGACGTCCTGTTTCCCATCTTGTCCAGTTCCTTGCCGATGGAGAACCCCGGCGCGTCCGCGTCCACAATGAACGCGCTGATGCCGAAATGGCCCGCCTTTTTGTCCGTCACCGCTATCACCACGAACTGAGACGCTATCGGGCCGTTGGTGATAAACATCTTCGTGCCGTTGAGAATGTACTTGTCGCCCTTTTTGACGGCGGTTGTCTGAACGCTCGCCGCGTCGGACCCCGCGTTCGGCTCGGTCAGCCCGAAGCCGCCCAGTTTCTCGCCCGAAGCTATCCCCGGCAGATACTTCTTTTTCTGCTCCTCGTTGCCGATCAGCCAGATGGGAACGCCGCAGAGAATAGTGTGAGCGCCCCAAGAGAGCGTCAGCCCGCCGGACGCCCCGCCGCGCGTGAGCGCCTCCATCCCCAGACACGTCGTCAGCACACCCGCGTTCGCCCCCCCGTACTCCTCCGGGAACGGCAGCGCCATCATGCCGAACTCGCCCATCTTCTTCCACGCTTCCCAGCAGAACTCCCCCTTCTTCTCGAACTCCTCCATCAGAGGATAAATTTCGTTCTTCGAGAAGTTGAACACGCTCTTCATGAACGCCTGTTGCTCTTCATTGATAGAAAATTCCATCTCGGCCTCCTTTGTGCGCGGCCTGCGGACGGAGCGCGCTCCGCGCCGCCTCGCCGCCTGTGCCGGGCCGCCGCCACATCGCGGCGGAGCCGGGTTTGACAACGCCCGCATTCGCGGGATGACAGGGCATGATTATACCCCAACAGCCAACAAATCGAAAAATATTTTTCCCGCCATCCCGCCAAATCACCCCAAACGCCACCGCCTTGGTGTAGGACGGGAACGCCGATTCCCGCCGCCCTTTCCTTTGCCTGATGATAAAATAATTAATCGTAGGGGCGACCCGGCGGGTCGCCCTTTGATAAGAAACAAATTGAACTGTATGGTCTATTCACGAATTGCCCGTATTTTCCCTATGCCGGGTCGCCCGAACACGGTTGAAAAGAAAGTCTCCGGGCGATTCGTGAATCGCCCCTACATGTTGGGATACGGCATCTCGTTGGCAATAGCAGAAGTGTCGCTTGGAGATAATGGCGGAATAGAAGAAAATACCGCGCGAAGAAAGGAATCGGTATGTAGGGGCAATTCAAGAATTGCCCGCCGTTCCCCCCCCCGCCGTTTTTTTCGCCACCCGCCGCCACAAAAAAGGGGACTGGCAGCGCGCATCCCCAGCTATGCCCGCACCCTCTTTTCGCCCTTTTCCCCGCCATCCAAAAATACAAATTACAGACCTGCCCCCGCATTTCCCCAATATCCTTTTTAGCTTGCATTGTTTATAATTAAAAAAAATAGGAGTTTTCAATGGAAAAAGAAATATCATCAATAACATCTGCGCTATGCGATGATCTTGAATGTACGCCTGACAACTCTTTTAGGGATGAAAATAATTTTTTAAATGAGCTTCTCTCAAACAGTCACTATTTAGCAGTCAAGGATTATATTGAATCAAATAACGAGCAAAACCAAGCATTGCGAGCAAGGGAGTTTCTTGACAGATTCTGCATTAAATATGCAAAGTTGTCAAAGAACAATCCTCAAAACACGACAATAGAAGCAGCAAAAAACAGATTTATCGACCGTGTTAAAAACAAGTTTGCCGACGCACAAGGTGAAATATGGATATGCGGATACTATCTTGAAGACAATGTCGAAGAATACAGACTGACTGATTGTATAAAAATCCGGAAACCGAAACCAGATGATTTTACATCCGTATGTTTTGTGCCTAATAACATCGACCGCATTAAACCATCTGCTGTTGTAGAATTTCAAATTGAAACACATCTATTGTCCGAGTGCGATTATGGTATGAATATGCGTAGAGCCGAAGATATGATTATTGCGACACTGTCTTTGTTGAATACATGTTCAGTAAGATGCCTTGGATTAAAAATGGAAGATATCCCCGGAATAATCAGTTCAACGAATAACAATTTTCCATTGTTTACGCGCCCATTTCTACAGTTAGATTCAAACCGCTTTAAGGAGATATATGAATTAGTAAAATATCTAGATGAAGGGCCAGCAAAGATAGGATATGACCGATATCGGATATTCTTAGAAAGTAGTGTTGGAGAAGCTTCCGAAAGAAAAATCACAACGTTGGTAAATGCTTTGGAAGCAATTGTATTGAGTGAAAATGGCGAGCTGAAGTTTAAATTCTGCCAGAGAATCAGCTTATTGCTGACATTCTTAGGGTTTGATGGATTAAAAACGAGAGATATGCTAAAGGAATCTTATGATATTAGAAGCAAGTACATTCATGGTTCAGCGATAGACGAAAAGCAGAAGAAGAAGATATACGATCGTTTTAACATGACTATTCATGAACTGATGAAAAGAATAGCTGAGATAACTAGAATCGTTTTAACTTCATTTCTTATTTTGAATGTTGAAAAGGAAGAATTTGTGAGATGCATTGATGATTCTGTTTATTGCGAAAGTAAAAGAAAAGATTTGATTGATAAAATTAAATCAATTAAAGAAGACATCCGTCCCTCATTTGATATTAAATAAGAAAGATTCATTGACAGACCTGACCCCTCATCCTCCAGACTTAACCCAGCATCCATGAGTCCCGGTTCAGACTTTTTGCTTCATGTGAGGGTTTGCCATGTCGATTTGTGGTAGAATGGCAAACAGACAATATTCGGGTGAATCAATGCAGGGCGGTGTAGCAATGGGCATCGAGAAGTGTGAACAATGTGGAAGACCCTATTACAAATTGTTACCGAAGGATAAATTATGCGCAGCTTGTGAGAAAACGATACAGAGTGGCAATAAGAATGAATCAAGGGCGACAATGCAGGCTGCTAAAATCGAGCTATGTGACAAATGTGGCAGACCATTGCGTCCTGATGATAGATTCTGCGCGGCCTGTGGTAAAACGATACAAATAGGCATTAAGGCTGAATCGAGCGAGTTAATCATGGATAGTCAAATAACAGAGAGAAAAAACGGGCGAACGAAAGGAAATGAAAAGATGATGGAACAGTTTCAGAGTCTTCCTAAAGAAATCAGGATATGTGTAATATCGGCAATAATCATCTTGCCTTTATTGTTCGGTTGGTTTGTGTGGCCGACGCCGTGGAAAACCTATCAAGTTAGCGACCGGAACCTTCATGGGCTAATGAAACACAACAGAATTACCGGAAGTGTATGTACGATTTATCCATATGGAGCAAATAATGAAATAATATACGGCGATTGTTGGTGAGTATGGACAGGAGGGTATTATGATAGCCGATGAACGAATAGAGCGGTTAGAGGCGGAGTTGAAGCAAGAGCGGAAGCGAAGGCGAGGAATACTAGGGACAGTCACCAATTATGTAAGCGAGTGCGGGGTCAGGTCTGTAATTTGTATTATTGGAATGGTTTGGGGGAAAGGTTTGGGGTCAGGTCGAGATTGTTGGCAGATTATTCTGTAAGAATTAGCGGGTAATCATGATGTTTGACTTGCGACAACTGAATATAGGATGAGCCGGTTTTGGGGATATGCTGAAAAGCAATATTGAAGGGTTTTGGGTGAAAGCGGAGCATTTGAGTTTTAAAGCGAGATATGTTAATCGTGTAAACCAACGATAAAAGCTGATATGTCCTAGGGGAGTCAGGGGGCAGGTCTGTAATCTGTATTATTGAGCGGCGGATGGAATGGGGGTTCATGGCCTGCAAGGAAGACGGGAATGAATTCCCGAAAAGGCAAAGCGGCGATGAATCGCCGCAGTCCAAATTAATGCATTTTTAGGCTGATCTATATGCCAAGTTTTTATTGGATATACCCCATCGCACGCCCACAACCCCGTTGTGGGTGTTTCTTAACCATTAGCGCCCACAAGCAAAAAACGCTTGAGGGTGGCGCCCGGAAGAATGCGAACTGATTTGTATCCACAATCAAGTTTGGGGTGGCGCCCTTTTTTGTTCAGCAGGAACGCGGTTTCCGAGACCAATAACTGAGACAATTCGGGGCGGGGCAACCCCGCCCCTACTGCAAAAATGCGCCTTGCGATCCGCATTTCATCCGCTCTTAACAATCGCTCCCGAATCCTAACAACGGATTCGGGTTCATTCTTAGATTTCAACGCATTGGCGAAAAACGCGGGCTAATGACGAGTATGGTTAAAGCGCGGCGGTCTTTGCCTTTACCGGCTGTCGCAAGGAGCGTATAATGGAAATGGTTGCGGACGGTTCGCGGTTGAAGATTAATAGTATATCAAAAGACAGATTGAGCGCCTGAGCGGCGCGAGGGAATATCGAGGGTTGCCGGTTGACGCGCAAGGGGTCGAATCTTATTGCCATCGGGCGGGGGCGCGAGGGCGCGCCTGAGGTCTTGTTCGTCGTGTTCGACGACGAGACGGGGGCGGGGCTGCATCCGCGCGACAGGACGCCGCCGTTCGGAGCGGCGCTCAGCGGGGCGGCCCTCGAAGCGGCCGGCATCGGTTCCCGCCTGCTCGAACTGTCCGCGTCCGACGTGAAACGGGGGGATGTTTCGGAATTGCGGGGCGTCAACGCGGGAGTGGTGGCGGTGGAGGCGGGGGCGCGGCATGATGGTTTTCTTGAGAGGTTGCGCCCGGCGGTCAGGGAGCGCGGCGGCAGCGTTGTGGCGTTCGGGATGTACAGCGGTGTTTCTGCTGATTCGATATTGAAAAGGGGGCTGGCGGACTACTGTGTGATAGGGGAGGCCGAGGGGGCGTTGCCGGGGCTGGCGGAGCGGCTGATTTCGGGCGGCGGGGGCGGCATTCCTCCGGGCGTCAAATGGCTGGAGCCGGACGGCGGCATCGGGTTCTCCGGCCCGTCCGCGCCGGTGAACACGGACGATATGCCGTTTCTGCCGCTCCCGGTTCTGACGGACGGCAGGTACAGAAAGAACTCTTTCCCGGTTGCGATAGGACGACCTCTGAAATGGGGGTTCGCGCTGGGCAACAGGGGCTGCAGGTTTTCGTGCCGGTTCTGCACGGCGATGACGCGGCAGTCGTTGCGGAAAGAATACAGGCTGTGTTCGCCGGAGCGGCTGTTTGAGGAGATGAAATATCAGGTTGAGCGGGGAGGGCGGACGATTATTTCGGTGGAAGACGACCTGTTCACGGGAGACAGGGAGTGGACGCTGAGGTTCTGCGAGCTGCTTGAGAAGTACGGATGGGCGACGCCGTGGATAATGCAGACGCGGTTTGATTGTTTGGACGACGAGGTTCTTGCGGCGCTGAAGCGGGCCGGGTGCGCGGGCATGACGTGCGGGATGGAATCGGGAAGCGACCGCGTTCTGGAGGCGTTGGGCAAAAGGGAATCGGTGGAAACAATCCGGCGGACTGGAAAGCTGATAAACAAATATGGATTCGCGACGAGATACACGACGATGATAGGCTCGCCGGGGGAGACGGAGGCGGACGCGCGGATGACCGCCGCTCTCGTGCGGGAGCTTAACCCGACGGTGGTTCAGATGTCGTTCTGCACGCCGTACGCGGACACGGAGCTTGCGAAGGAAGCGGGGTTGCGGAGCGGCGGCAGGCGGTTCGAGGACCCGGCGGCTGGGATATGCGCGCTGAGCGCGGACAGGTTGAAAAGAATAAGGCTGAAGTTTTACGCGAAGCATTATTTTTCGCTGTTGTATCTGCGCGGCCACGCGGCGGGGGCGGCAAAGTATTTGATTGAGAACCCGCGAGCCGCGGCGGGACAGAACGCGGCGTTCGCCTCCTTCGTGGCGCGCCAAGCCATGAAGACGGCGGGGCTTCGGTTCGTTTCCCGGCGCGCGGAGTGACGGAGTGATAAAGACAATTCCGAGAAGAAGGATATATTTTGCGCCCGGAGCGATGGGGCTGGTTGCGCGCGGGGCCGGGGCGGGCGGCAGGCGGAAGCTCGAAGGGCTTATCGCCGGACGCGGCTTTAAGAACCCGCTCGCCACTGTCAGCGGCAGGGCGGGGCTGCGGCTGCTGCTCGAAACTTCGGGAATGCCGCCCGGCCGCGAGGTCCTTGTTCCCGCTTACACGTTCGGCATGGTGTATCCGGCGATAGCGGCGTCAGGGTTCGTCCCGGTTGCGGTGGATATCGCTCCGGAGACGTTCCAGATAAGCCCGGAGGCCGCGCGAAGGGCGTTGACAGTGAAGACGGGCGCGGTTCTGGCGACTCACATCTTCGGCGAGCCGTGCGACATCCTCGAACTGGAGAAGATGGCGCGAGCGAGCGGGCTGGCGCTGATCGAGGACTGCGCGCAGGCGTTCGGCGCGACGCTGAACGGGAGGCCGGCCGGGACTTTCGGCGACGCGGGGTTCATCAGCTTGGACAAATCGAAGCCTTTGCAGGGCATTCAGGGAGGCGTCATATTCGGGAACGACGCCGAATGGCTGGGCAGGGCGAGGGAGAGGGCGGAGTCGGCGGGGCCGCCGGAGCGCGCGCCGAGGCTGAAGTTCGCCGCCGCCGCCGTGGAGGACTTCGCGGTGGGAAGCCCGGCGTGGAGGGCGGCGATGTTGCTGTTCGGATATGAAGGGACGCGCCGCGCCATCGTGTCTACGTACCGCCGCAAAGAGGGCGCGAAGACGGCTCCCGAAGGGGCGCGCGCGGCAGGCTCGCCGCTTATGCCCGACCTGTTCGCGGAACTGGCGGCGATGAATATAGAAGGTCTGGACGCGCGGCTGGCCCGCAGGAGAAGAATAAGGGATATCTACAGGGAAGTCCTTGGCGGGACGCTGAAGTTTCAGAGGACGGCCCCGGGCGCGGAAGGCTCGTGCCACATGGCGGTCGCTCTGGCGTATGGGGACATCGGGAAGCTGAGGCTGCGGCTGGCGCTGCGAGGGGTGGACGTCGCGGCGGGAGACGAGATAGCCGACGACTGCCTGAAGGCCCCCGGCTCGAACGTCGCCGCTGTCTTCAGCCGAGCTATGACGCTGCCGATGTCCGACAGGATATCGGAAACGGACGCCCTGCGCGCCGCCCGCGCGGTGAAGGAGACCGCTTCCCGCGCGGATTGAAGGCTGACGCCAACCGCCCGGTTGAAAACGATATGACGATTGTCAATATGGCAGACGCGGCGCGAACGTATTTCAGCGTGCGCGCCGCGAGGCGAGCCGGGACGCCGCCCGCGCAGATTCCTCTGGTCTATTTCGACATCACGAGGCGCTGCGACTCCGCGTGCGTCATGTGCGCGTTCAGGGACAGCGCGGCCAGAGCCGAGGACGAGCTTTCGACGGAAGAGATAAAGGCGCTCGCGCCGGCGCTCGCCAGCAAGCGCGCCCGCATTGTTTCATTCGGCGGCGGCGAGCCGATCCTGAGGCCCGACCTCGAAGAAATCATTCGGGCATTCCGTCGCGAGGGGATATCCGCGCACGTCAATTCCAACGGGCTTTCGATAACCCCGGAGCGCGCCGCGTCTCTCGCGGACGCCGGACTGTCCATGATTTACATTTCCTGCGACCACTGCGCTCCGGAAAAATACCGCCGCATAAGAAACATCGACGGCTTCGACAGGGTTGTTTCTGCGGTCGAGTGTTTCAAGTCGCTGAAACGTCCCGTGCCGGTCGGGATAAACGTCGCTGTTTCGAGTCTGAACGAATCGGCGCTGGAAGACATCGCGGACTTCTTCGCCGGGATGAAAGCGGACAAGATACAATTCACTCCCGTGAACAGGCTGCCGCAGCACAAATCAATGACGGAAGAGACTCTGGAGCCGCTTGTGCCGAAAGACATCGAGGGCGTCAAATCGACTCTCAGGAAGATTGCCGGAAAGCTCGACTCGCTGCATATCCGCTCGAACACGAGGCATTTCATAGACAACATCCATCTGGCTTACGAAGGGCGCGGGAGGGTTCCGTGCTATGCGGGTTTCCTGTGGGTAGTCATCGACCCGGCGGGGAATGTCATGCCGTGCTATGAATATGACACTGGCTTGAATTTAAGAGAAAAAACGATAGAAGAAATAATGGATTCGGGAGAATTTCGGTCGCGGCTGAGGGAAGTGAAGGCGTGCGGGGCGAAGTGCTTCGACTGCGGGAGCGCGGAGACCGGCGCGAGGATGCGGCTGGCGCACGCTGTCGGCAGGCCTTTTGAGGTGTATGGCGAAATCAGGATGCACGGCGGAGCGTGAGAGAGCGGACGGACGCGAGAAATCGCGTCACCGGGCCGCCGAGACGGCTTTTTCCAATGACAACTCGAACACCCCCGCGCGGGACACCGCGTATATCCTGTCGCCGTCTCTGGACAGCGTTACTCCCCGGAGCCGCGACCCAATGTTCTTAGAATAAACCACTGAGCCGTCGCTTCCGTTTATAAGGAGCAGTTCGCCTGTGATGTAGTTGCCGGCGGCGAGCAGGCCCCGGCTCGAAGCGAACGTCATGTGCCTTAGTCCCCGGCTGTATGCGCCGAGTTTTGTGACGCGGAGGTCGGACAGCCGGACGCGGAATATCTGCCCTGTGTTGAAGTCAGAGACGTAGATGTCGCCGCGCAGCCTGTCCGCAGCAAGATGCTGGTAGAGAGGGCCGAACCTGAGGCCCACTCCGGGGAGGGGCTTTTTGGCTACTGTAAGCAGGGCGCCCTGTTCGGCGTCGAAGCGGGAGCGTATGACCATGCCGTCTGAAACGGCGATGAAGGAATCGTCTTCGAGCGGCAGGATTTCCTCGATGTTGCCCATATTGATTTTATGAAGAATGTTTCCAGAGCCGTTGATGATAAACCAAGGAAAAGTCGCCAAGTCGGAGTTGACGTAAAAAAGGTTTGAGCCGGGCAGGTGGGCCATCCGGCAGGGTTTGAAAACCTTGGCTGGGAGCGCGCGACGCTCTCCTTCGAGAGAGCCGCCCGCGACGCTCATCATCCGGCCCGTGTTGTATTCTCCAACGAAGGCGGAGTTCGTTTCGCAGTCCAGCGTCAGTTGTTCCGCCGCTCCGTCGAGCCAGTCCAGTTCGTAGGTTTCGCCGCCGGCTCTGTTCCATGCCAGAGCGCCCGGAGCGCGGAACACGTTGGAAAGGAAGAGAATTGAGCCGTCGCAGCTTTCCACAACCTCGTAGAACTCTCTAGGGAAAGGCGCGGAGGCGGCCATTCGTTCAAGCGGCTTGATGTGTTTCGCGACAGCGTCGTCGGGAACGCCGTCCGAAAAAAAAGTCATAGGAGACAGATACCAGAATCCGCCATAGAGAACCAGAGCGTATGCGGCGAATGCGGCGGCTCGCGCGGCGGCGGGCAGGCGGAGCCTGACTTTTATCGCCGCCACCGCCGCGACCGAGATCAGGGCAGTGGCAATCTCCGGAAGAAGGGCGGGCATGTTGATATAAAACGACAGCAGCCAGACCGCCGGGATGAGGCACAGGACGGGCGCTGCGGCGGCGCCCCGCGATGTCGCCCATGTTCCGGCGGCGGCCGCCGCGACCGCGAACGCCACAGGCTTGACGCCGAACATGTAAAAGAGGGTGTAGGAATAAGCGAGAAACATCATTGCCGGGAAGAAAAGCAGCGCAACGCCGGAAGTTTTGAGAATCCGGAATCCCGGCTTGGAGCCGGCGCGCCCGGCAAGCGCCCAATGAAGAATCAGGAGAAGAAGCCCTGCGGCGACGCTGGCTCCGAGGGCAGCCCACAGCGCGTCTCGCTCGAACCTTACCACAAGGAATTGCGCCGATAGAACGGCAATCGCGATGACTATTTGGACAACTGTCAGAACTATCTTCATTAAGACATCCCGCGAATCCGCCGAAGCGCGCCGACTTTACGGCCAAAATTCCGGCTTGGCAACTATCCGCATTGGTTAAAAATGCGGGTTAGGAGCGTAAAAAAAAGAACGCAGATTTTCAACCCCATTTTCAAAGCTTCTCATATTAATATGCGAATGTCTACCCTGAATATTCCTTTGTCGGACGCGGGGCGCGAGAGAATTCGGGATGGACACACTGGCCGTAGCGGGGATATTATCATGGAGTGAGAATACTTTTAACCATTCCGACGGTCGACAACCGCTCCTACATGGGAAGCAGTTACAGCATGAGGTTTGCGGACAATTTCATCCCGTCGTTGGGGCTGGGCTATCTGGCGGCGTCTCTGGCAAAGAGAGGGCACGAGGTAAAGATACACAACCCGGTTGTTCCGGAAAGCGTGGAAAGGATTGTCGAGGAGGCGGAGCGGTGGCGTCCCGATGCCATAGGACTTTCGCTTTTCACGCCCCACATGAGGAGCGTCAGGGAGTTGTTCAACGCCCTAGGCGAGGCGGGGCGAAGGCCGGCGATGATAGCCGGAGGGCCGCACATGTCCGCGCTGCCGGAGGACACCATGCTGAGGCATCCGTTCGATGTCGGCGTGGTGGGAGAGGGCGAGGAGACTGTCTGCGAGATTGCCGAAAGGATAGACCGGAAAGAGGGATTCGAGGGGGTAGCCGGGACGGCGATTCGCGCGGACGGCGGGGTGGTATTCGGTCCCGCGAGGCCGTTGATCGACCCGCTAGACCGCATCGCGCCCCCCGCCAGAGACCTCATGCCTCCTTTGAGGACGCACAGGCCGACGCCCGCGTCCATAAGGCGGTTCCCGTTGGCGGTGATGATAACGTCGAGAGGGTGTCCGTACGGGTGCGCTTTCTGCGACCGCGCCGTGTTCGGGGCGACATACAGGGCGCACAGCCCCGAATATGTGATGACGGAGATGGAGGAGACCGTCAGTAAACATGGGGCGAAAGAGATAAGGTTTTTCGACGACGACATAGCGATAGACAGGGATCGGGCGGAGACGCTTGCGGAGATGATGATAGCGCGCGGGGCGCGGACGCCGTGGACGTGCAACATAAGCGCGAAGGCCGCCGACCCGGCGCTTATGAAGTTGTTCAAGCGCGCAGGCTGTTGGCAGGTCCTGTTCGGGCTGGAGTCGGGCAGCGACCGCGTCCTGAAAAAACTGCGCAAACACACGACGACGGAGATGTCAGAGAGCGCAGTCCGCGCCGCACTCGCCGCCGGACTTAGAGTCAGAGCAGATTTCATTGTCGGCACGCCCGGCGAGACGATGGACGAGATGTGGCGAACCGTCATGTTCGCAAAGAAACTGAACGTCGATTTCGCCCATTTCAACAAATTCGTGCCGTTTCCCGGAACAAAGATACACGCCGAGCTTGCGCGCTCGGGGCGCTCTTTCGACTACGAAGAGAACTGGAGCGACACGGACGCCTCAAATATCGTCTATCTGCCGGACGGAGCAAGCCCCCGCGAATACTCCGAATTCCTGAGCGGAAGCTATAAATCCTTCTATCTGCGCGTTTCGTACATCGTCAGACGCCTGTCGAGAATCAGGACGTTTACCGAATTCGCGTCTCATGTTAAAGGAATGGCTGCGCTATTGTTCCTGAAATAAGCGGCTGCGGCGCGCTTCATGCCGGCGTTTTTTAACGCCGAATCTCAATTGATAATTTTTTTATAATCCTATTACACAAAAACAATTTTCTTTGGCTGACAGCATAGAAGCGCGGCTTCGGAGTTTTGCGCTGAAAATCTGCCGAGGACATTTTTTTGAGAGGAAAAAAGAGATTGGGGGGCAATAAAAGTAATTCTTGACACCGGAGAGGGGAGGAATATACAATGACGCGGACATGTGATATATTTCACAATGATTTCGGCGGGTTTCAAGCGCCGTATTTGAGAGGAAAACAATCCCTTTACAGAATGAAGAAGGTCAATTATGATGATAGTCCGCCGATGGGGGGGAAACAGGGGCAGGCGGTGACGGCGGCGAGCGAATTAAGGATTTAATCAATTAAATATAGAAACAAATATTCTTAGGGAGGACGCGTATGAGCAAACAGATCAAAAAGGTAGCGGTCCTCGGTTCGGGAGTGATGGGATGCGCTATAGCGTGTCACCTCGCGAACTGCGGGATACCCAGCTTGATGTTGGACATCGTGCTGCCGCTATCGGACGAGGAAAAGGCGAAAGGCGTTAAGAAGACCGATCCGGCGTTCCGCAACAAGCTGTCGGCCGGAGCGATGGCCGTGGCTCTGAAGGCGAAGCAGCCGATGGCTCCTCTGTACGTCAAGAGCAGCGCCGCTCTGATTCAGATCGGCAACTTCGAGGACGACATGGAAAAGATCGCCGATTGCGACTGGGTGATCGAGGTCGTCAAGGAAGACATGAAGATTAAGCAGGGTGTCTTCAAACAGGTCGCCAAATACTGGAAGCCCGGCATGATAGTTACGTCCAACACCTCCGGGCTGCCTATCACCGAGATGTCGAAGGATATGCCCGCCGAGATGAAGAAGCACTTCTTCGTCACGCACTTCTTCAATCCCGTTCGCCACATGAAGCTTCTGGAAATCATCCCCGGCGAACTGACGGACAAGAAGATTATGGACCGCATGGCCGAGTTCGGCGAACGCGTCCTCGGCAAAGGCATCGTGTACGGCAAAGACACGCCGAACTTCGTGGCAAACAGAATCGGCATGTACGCCATCATGAAGACCATCGCCCACATGGAAGCGATGGAGCTGAGAATAGACGAGATCGACGCTATCGCCGGCCCGCCGATGGGCCGCCCGAAAAGCGCCGCTTTCCGCACCGCCGACCTCGTCGGGCTGGACACTTTCTGCCACGTGTCCATGAGCGTTTACAACCTCTGCCCGAATGACGAAGAACGCGACGTGTTCAACGTGCCGGCTTGGATCAACGAGATGGTGAAAAAAGGCTGGCTCGGCAACAAGTCCAAACAGGGCTTCTACAAAAAAGGCAAAGGCCCGGACGGCAAGAAGATGTTCGAAGTCGTCGATTACAAAACCGGCGAGTACATTCCGAGCATCAAGCCCGACTTTGCTTCCGTGAAGGGCACGAAGAAGAAAGACACTCCGGCTGAAAAGGTGAAAGCTCTCCTCGCCGGCGACGACAAGGCCTCCGCGTTCGCGTGGAAAGTTCTCCGCGACGTGACCATCTACTCCTGCAACAGGATTCCCGAAATCGCGGACGATGTCGTCAACATCGACAACGCCATGAAGTGGGGATTCGCGTGGGACGCCGGTCCGTTCGAGACCGCCGACGCCATCGGGCTGAAAGACATCGTCAAACGCATGAAGGACGACGGAGTGGCCGTTCCCGAACTGCTGGATAAAGCGGCGAAGGCGGGCGGTTTCTACAAAAAAGTCGGCCTTAAGAAGATGTACTTCTGCGCCAAGGACCTCAAATACAAAGAGGCTCCGCTCACGGCTCTCACCCTCAACGAGGACAATCTGGTGGCCCGACTTCAGGGCGCAATCGCCACTGTCGCAGACCCGGCTTCCCTCAAAATCAAGATCGCGGACCTCAAAGACCGCGGCAACGAGCTTGAAAAGAACGCTGGAGCCAGCATTTATGACATGGGCGACGGCGTGGCTCTGCTTGAGTTCCACTCCTACAAGGGCATGAATCCGATCGACGCCGACATCATCGCCATGATGATGAAGACCATCGATGTCGTGCAGGAAAAAGGTTTCAGCGGCGTGGTCGTCGGCAACGAAGGCACGAATTTCTCCGTCGGCGCGAACCTGCTTATGCTTCTCATGGAATCCCGCAACAAGAACTGGACGAACGTCGAGCTGGCCAGCAAGACGTTCCAAGACGCCAACATGCTTCTGAAGTATGCCCCGTTCCCGGTCGTGACCGCTCCCTTCCAGATGGTTCTGGGCGGCGGCTGCGAAGCCACGCTGCACGGCGACGCTGTCTGCGCGGCGGCGGAAACGTACATCGGGCTGGTCGAAGTCGGCGTGGGCGTCATTCCCGCCGGCGGCGGTTGCAAAGAGTACCTCGTGCGCAACCTCGAGGCCGCTCTCTCCAACCCGCACGTTCCCAGCCTGTTCCCGTTCGTCCGCAGGGCGTTCGAGAACATCGCGATGGCCAAAGTCTGCATGAACGCTTACGAAGCCGTCGAGAACAACATCTTCCGACCGACGGACCACATCACCGTCAACAGGGATTATCTGTTGAGCGACGCCAAGCAGATGGTGCTCGGAATGGTGAAGGCGGGCTACACTCCCAAGTCTCCTCGCAAGGACATCCGCATGATCGGCTCCCAGTACTACGCCGCGTTCAAGAATGCCGTGTGGACGATGAGACAGGGCAACTACATCAGCGAGCACGACGCGCTCATCACCGACTGGGTGGCGAAGATTCTCACCGGCGGCGACATCCCCGGCAGTTCGGTCGTAGACGAACAGTACGTTCTCGACCTCGAACGCGAAGCCTTCGTGAGCTTGTGCGGCACTGAGAAGACGCAGGACAGGATGCAGTACATGCTTCAGAACAACAAACCGCTCCGCAACTAGTCCGGGGCGCGATAACGAGACTACATATGGAGGATACAATATGAGTAGAGAAGCTGTCATCGTATCAGCGGCCCGAACTGCCATAGGCAGAGCGAAAAAGGGAACGCTGAAAGACATGCGCGCCGACGACATGGCCGCCGTTGCGGTAAACGCGGCCATCGAGCGCGCGGGAATAAAGAAAGAAGTTGTAGAAGACCTAATTCTCGGTTGCGCCATGCCGGAAGCGTCGATGGGCATGAATATTGCCAGAGTGGTGTCTTTCGCCGCCGGCCTGCCTATCGAATGCGCCGCCGCCACCGTAAACAGGTTCTGCTCTTCAGGCCTTGAATCAATCGCCATCGCCGCCGAACGCATCATGGCGGGCTGGAACGATGTCATAATCGCCGGCGGAGCTGAATCAATGACCATGGTTCCTATGGGCGGTTACATCCCCGAACTGAACCTAAAGCTTGCGACCGATTTCCCGGAGGCGTACTGTCCGATGGGCATCACCGCCGAGAACGTGGCCTCTCGCTATGGCATCACACGCGAGATGCAGGACGAATTCGCTTACAACAGCCACATGAAAGCAGTCAAGGCCATAAACGCTGGCGTCTATAAGGAACAGATTGTTCCTCTTAACGTGCCTGTAGCGGCTGGCCCGAAGTGGAAATTTGTCGAATTCAAAGTCGACGAAGCTCCCCGCGCCGACACCACAATCGAAGGCCTCGCCAAACTGAAACCTGTTTTCAGGACTGGCGGAAGCGTCACCGCTGGCAACTCCTCTCCGATGAACGACGGAGCCGCCGCGGTTGTAGTCATGAGCAAAGAGAAAGCCAAGGAACTTGGTTGCAAGCCGCTTGCAACTTTCAGGTTCTATTCCACAATCGGCACGCACCCGGACGAAATGGGCGTCGGGCCGCTGTATGCAATCCGCAAGCTCATGCAGAAGACTGGCATGAAAGTGGACGACATTGATAACTACGAGATTAATGAAGCTTTTGCTTCGCAGGCCGCATACTGCTGCCGAGAGTTGAAGCTTAACATGGACACCGTCAACATCAACGGCGGAGCCATCGCCCTCGGACACCCGCTGGGCTGCACGGGCGCGAAACTTTCCACACAGCTTTTATACACGCTGAACGACCGCAAGATGAAGTACGGAGTCGTCTCCATGTGCATCGGCGGCGGAATGGGCGCCGCAGGCCTCTTCGAGCGCGAAGAGTATTGATGATTCCCCGCGCTGCCGCCGCGATCGCTCCTTGAGAGACGCGGACGACGAACAAGCGCGGAGCGCAATGATTTAAAAAACGCCGTCCCGCAAGGGGCGGCGTTTTCTTTCGGCTTAATTTTCGAATATTACAATATTTGGAGACAATCAGCGGCTATTCCGCCTCTTGAGACTGTCCGGAGCTTGTGTTGAATTTGTTCATGGCGGAACGGACGCCTTCGGCGACGCACATTTCCAGAGCGTCCACGGCGCGGCGGAGCGCGATGTCAAGCTCTATCCTCTCGTCCTTGTCGAAAGGAGTCAGAACATGGTCGCGCAGGCTCTCGCTGGACGCCCGGCTGATGCCTACGCGCAGCCTCGGTATCTGTTCGGTCCCGAATGTGGAGATAATGTTGCGAAGCCCGTTGTGTCCGCCGGAGCTTCCAGAGAGTCTTAAGCGGAGTCTGCCGATGGGAAGCGCGGCGTCATCGTAAACGATGATGGTTGATGCCAACGCGGAGTCCCAGTTTATGTTGCACGCCGCCATCGCCTCTCCGCTCAGATTCATGAAGCGCAGGGGTTTCAGCGTGGTTACGGTCAGGCCGTCGAAGTCATAATCCGCGCGATCAAAGTCAGGCGTCTTTTTTTTGAATGCGGGCGCGCCGCGCCTCGCCGCGAACTCGTCGATAGCCATGAACCCTACGTTGTGCCGGGTGTGCGCGTATTTCCTTCCCGGATTTCCGAGTCCGACGATAATTTTCACTCTAGCGTCGTCCATGCCTGTTTCCTTTGAGCGCGAGCGGTTCTTTGCTCCCGAATCCTGACAAATGATTCGGGTTATGCGTCGATTATAAATTCTCGAAGGTGAAAACGCTAAGGGGCGGAAAATAAAAAAGCGGCGGCGCAGCGTCAAGCCCGCCGCCGCCGATGTTTTCTTTAACGTTACTCTTCGTCCTTCTTGTCTTCTTCGCCTTCGGCTCCTTCTTCGCCTTCCGCCGGAGCCGCCGCGACCTCATCCTTCGGAGCGACTATGCTCACGAGGACTTCTTCTTCTTCGTCCGTCAGAGAAAAATCTTCGGAGATTTTCAGGTCGCCGACATTGTAGTTGTACCCCAACTCCGCGTCCGCGAGGTCCAGCTCAATGGATTCGGGAATCTTGTCCGGGAAGCATTCGACGGTGACTTCGGTGACGAGCTGCTGGATGATGCCGCCTTTTTTCTTTACGCCTTCATCGTTGATGATGACGAGGGGCACGCTGATGTGGACTTTTTTGTCCATGGAAATCCTGATGAGGTCCACGTGGTTGATGACGTGGGCTATCGGCTTGTACTGGATTTCCTTAATCATGGCGAGGTTCTTTTCGGAAGAGCCCTCGATGTCCAGATCGATGATGACGTTGGAGCCTTCATAAGCTAGGAGCTTGTCGATCTCGCGGCGGTTGAGTTTGAGTTTCAAAGGGTCTTTGTTTTCGCCGTAGATGACAGCGGGCACCAAGCCGGCCCTGCGGGCTTCCCGCGCCGCGCCTTTGCCCTTCGCGTCTCGCGCTTGCGCTGTGAGTTTTGCGTTTGCCATTGTTCCATCTCCTTTATGATACGCCGTTCCGGGGAGAGCGAACCGCTCGCTCCGGCGGGTCTTCTAATCAATTTTCTTCGGCACGAACAACGCGCTTATCGACTCGCGGGCGTGCGCCCTGAGCATCGCTTCGCCGAAAACATCCGCTACCGAAACCACAGTGATTTTCGGGTCCTGTTTCTCCTGTGGAAGAGGAATGGTGTCCGTGATAATCAACTGCTTGAGCTTCGAGTTTCTGAGCCTTTCCATCGCAGGGCCGGATAAAGCTCCGTGCGTGCAGTACGCGCTCACGTCGGAGGCTCCCTTTTGTGCTAGAAGGAACTCCGCCCCGTTTACGAGAGTGCCGGCGGTATCCACGATGTCGTCGAACAGCATACAGCTTTTGCTGGCGACGTCCCCGATCAGCTCCGTCACTTCCGATTTGTTAGGCTCCGGCCTCCATTTGTTCAGGATGGCGAGCGGAGAGTCGATCCGGTTTTTCATCCGCGTCGCTCTCTCGACACCGCCGACGTCCGGCGAAACCACCACCGCGCCGCTCCCGCCAATGCCGTTCTCCTTGAAGTGTCGGATGACGGTTGGAAGAGACGAAAGGTGGTCAACCGGGATGTTGAAGAATCCCTGAATCGACGACGAGTGGAGGTCCATCGTCATTACCCGCGTGGCTCCGGCCGTTTCCAGCAGGTCCGCCACCAGCTTCGCCGTTATAGGCTCTCTCGGCCCGACCTTCTTGTCCTGTCTGGCGTACCCGTAATACGGGATCACCGCCGTTATGCCTTCCGCCGACGCGCGTTTGAGCGCGTCGATTATTATGAGAAGGTCCATCAGGTTCTCGTTCGCGGGGTTGCACAGGGACTGGATGACGAACACGTCCTTGCCGCGCATGTTCTCCCGGATTTCTATGCGGCTTTCGCCGTCCGAGAATCTTCTTACGACCACGTCTCCGAGTTTTACGCCGAGATAGTCCGCGATTTTTTGCGCTAGACCGGCGTTGGAATTTCCCGAAACGACAACCATGCCCGCGCAACCCTCGCGCTCTTTTCGGCTATCGTCGCATTCTTTTTGCTTCAATTCGACCCCTTTAACTTCTCAGTGTCAAAATTATTACTATAGATACGGAATGTTTTTTGTCAATTGCCGCCGGATAAAAGGCGGGGCGGCGCGGAGCGCCGAAAACGGTCGTTGGACCGCAGAAATCCTGATATTTCGACTGTTTGGCTTCTTAAATATCTATGGCGAAAGAAAACAAAAGACTGGCAGCGCGGGTTCCGGCGTGTGGGAATGGCGCTGAGCTTAAGCATAGTTAACAACCTCTCCAAACTCACAAAAGCGACAAACGCGACAAAGTTTGCGGATTGATTGTGATAACATTCATCTCTTATGGTCATTGACACTGTATTTTTCCGGAACTTATAATAATGAACAATATTGATGGCGGATGCCGCCGGTTGTTTGTTGTGCGCGGCTTTTTGTTGCGTTGGTAGGATAATTGGACAGGTTGCTTGAATATGATCCGGTAGTGGGCGTGGACATCGCGCCCGACTATATTCGCGCCACTCAGCTTGAGCGTGTGGGCGGAGAGTATTATTTGCGCAACATCGGCATGGTGGAGACGCCTCATGAATCATTCGAGGGCGGAATGATAGTGAGGCCGACGGCGGTAGCCGAGGCGCTGCGGGAATTGTTCCGCGAGCGGAGATTCGAGACCAAGAAAGTTGTCACCGCGGTAAGGGGCAAGGGAGTGGTGAGCAGAATAATCACTCTGCCATCCATGCCGCAGGAGCGGTTGAGAAGGCTGATTGAGAACGAAGTAAACAGATACATAGTTTTCAGCGAAGACGACAAGGTGGTGTACTACCATCCGATCGAGGAGTTCGACGAGCACGACCGGCGGAAGGTGAACATAATGCTGGTGGTGGCGCGCAAGAGCCTCTGCATGTCGTACTGCGAGACATTCAAGCGCGCGAACCTTGAGTTGACGGGCATAGATTTCGGCATGTTCGGAATAATGAGGGAACTCAGGAACAGCATGCCGTATTCGCTGACAGGCAACACGATGTCCGTGATATCCGACAGCCAGAGCGTGTCGATGAACATATTCAGCGGCGACACGCTGAAGTTCACGCGGACGACGAACGTGGGCAAGGAAGATCTTGCCGGCGGCAATGGGCAGGTGGACAGGGTGGTCGGGGAGATGCTGCTGGCCCTGAACTACTACCAGACGGAGCACCCGCAAGGGGACATGATACAAAAGCTGGTGGTTAGCGCGGGAGCGACCGGAGACAAGCTGGTTGCGGCGGTGCGGGAGTCGGTGGACGAGATACCGGTGGAGACGCACAGCCCGTTCGCCAACATCAGGCTCAATGTCGAAGATTTTCCGGCGAGCGTGATGGAGAGAGTGGACTCTGATTTCGCGGCTTCCGTCGGGCTGGCGTTGCACGGGCAGGAACTGGACATACTGCCGTTCCAAGTGGACCTGTTGCCGTCGGAAGTGCATCACGGCAAGCTGATAGCGTCGCAATTAAAGACATTCGTCAGATGGGCGTTAGTGGCGCTCATCGTTATTTTCGGGCCTTACGTCTATTTGAAGGAATCCCAACAGAAGTCGCTTAACAACAGGATAGCGAGCCTGACTGCGGAGCAGGACGAGTTGACCGGGCTGATGTCGCGACAAGCGGCGAGCAGAGAGCAGCAGAGAAAGCTCAACCCGCTGTCCGCCGAGACGCCGGCCGCGGCCAATCTCTCGCCGTTGTTTGAGGAAGTCAAGAGAGTGATACCCAAGACCGCGCAGTTGACGGCGATGAGGGTGGTCGCGCCGAACGTGGTCGAGTTCGAGGGGATAGCCGAGGATAATCCGTCGATATTTTATTTCAAGTCGTCATTGGCGTCGTCCGAGATGTTCGAAGAGGTCGAATTGGGTCCGAGGAGCATGATTAGGGCGCACGGCAGGGGAATGGTCGGGTTCGTGATTAGATGCCGCCACAGGGGGCTGATGTGAGCGATTTGAAGCGCATGTATTTCGAGACGAGCGAACGCAACCGTACGATGATTTCATTCGTCGCGGCGGTCGTCCTCGGAGCCGCGCTTTTCGTTGCCATTCTTCAGCCGGAACTGGTCAAGACCAAGACGCTCCGGGAGAACGCTTCGAGGCTCAGCGAGCAGGTTAAGCTGGTTAAGGCGCAGCAAGAGAAATTCGAGGAGCTTGGAAGGTCCAACCTCAAGCTCGGCTCCGAGCAACTGGAATATCTGGCCGCACGAGGCAACGAAGTCCTGTTCGAGGGAGAGGTAGAGCGGTTTATCGGCGACATGAAGGAGATAAACGAAAAGGTGGGCGGGAGCCAGTTCGCCGTTTCCGAGGGAGCCATACGACCGGGCTACATTGCGGTCGGGCCTCGCAAGGATATTTACACTATCAGCTATGTGCCGCTCACTCTGGATTTCAAAGGCGATTACGCCGCCGCGTCGAACTTCATATTCCAGTTGAGGGCGATGAAGCGGCTGATGACGATAGACAACGTGGACATAGTGTCGAAGGACTATTCGGCGGTATTGAACGCAAGGATCCAGATGGGACTGTATTTCGTCGAGGAGATTTGATTTTTGATTAGCAACACTGGAAAAATAATCATGGCGATCCTCGTTCTGGGGATAGGGTTCGCGGCTCTGACGGCTCCGAAGAAGCCTAGTTCGCCGTTGAAAAACGTGCCGACTATGATGGAAATACAGAATGCTTCGAAACCGAGAGTCGCGGGCGGCGAAGTGGAGCCGGAGTTGCTAGAGGCCATGCAAGAAGACGGAGCCGCGCCAGTGGCAGGGCAGATGCGGCAGCCCGCGCCCGTCAAACCGCCCGCCGCCAAACCGGCGCCGCAAGCCGCCGCGATGATTCCTGAAGATATTGATCTGCTACAGGAAAGATATGGAAGGCCGGACCCGTTTGCGCCTCTGTTCGACTTGCCTGTTGAGCCTGAGATTGCGGATTTCGATCTGCCCGACCTATTCCCGCTTCCCGCGCCGATGCCGCGCTCCGTTCCTAACTTTAAGCTTTCGGCGGTGGCTCTGGGAGGAGGCGCGCCGATGGCGGTCATCAACGGTCAGATTCTCGGCGTAGGCGACGGAATTGAAGATTTCGCGGTTTCCTCCATTCAGATGGACGGAGTCAAGCTTGTCGGCGCGGACGGCTATGAAATCGTTTTGAAGATAAAGCAGGATATGAAAGGCTTGTTCGACGTGGCTCCCGGCTCCATATCCAACGTGGAAAACTAACCCTGCCGGGCGCGCCGTCCGGCTCTGGACCGCCCTCATTTATGACGTCCCTTACAGAAGAAACGGCAACGACCTGCGGAGCGCCGCAGGAGCCTCGCGCGTTGAGGGCTTTCGCGCTCTGGGGCTTGCCCGCGATGCTTTTCCTAGTGTCGTTGATATACCTCGGAAGCTCGCTGGACCCGTTTACCCCGGTAAAAACCGGCGTGTTCAGGCTGTTCGCGCTCGGCGGGTTTCTGGCGTGGGTTTATGATTGTGTGTCGTCCGGAAGGTTGTTCTGGCGCAGAACTCCGGCGGACATGCCTCTGGCGGCCATGTTGGTCTGGCTGGGAGCGTCCGCGCTTTGGTCTGTCAACAAGCCGCTTGCGGCGTCTCAGTGGATGGACGTGTTTTCAGGCGCGGTCGTGTTTTACGCCGCCGCTATGTCGTGCCGGGGGGCGGAAGACGCGAAGGCGATTCTCGCCCGTTCGGGCGTTCCTCTCTTTTTCATGGCCGCGCTCGGAGCCTGCGACTTGGCGCGGATAAGCGTTTTTCCGTGGGATACTTTGCTGATAGACAACAGATTGTTTTCCGCTTTTTCTGCGATGGGGGTGGGCGGCGCGCCTCCCGCGCAATGGACTCACAGCTTCGACGGAAGGGTGTCGGCCAGCTTCGGCAACCCTGTGTACATGGCGGGCATGCCGTTGCTTCTGCTGGCTCCGCTGTGGGCGTTGCTCTCTGGAGAGCGGTCTCCGCGGCGCGCTTTGTTTTTTGCCGCCATGTTTGCGACAGCTGAATTTCTGCTTTTAGCCACATTCAGCCGGGCGGCTTGGGCGGCGGCAATCGCGGGCGGAGCCGCGTATTGGCTGTTCAGCCGGCGCGGCGGCGTCGGGCGCGAGGCGGGCGCGAGAGCGGGCGCAATTTTGGCTCTTGTCGTGCTCGCCGCTTCGATAGCCGGTTTCACCGTCAGGAACGTCCGGCGGCCCGCTGAGTTCTCTATTCAGCAACGCGTCGCCACCGTCGCCGACGCCGAGGACGCCAGCCTGTGGCAGCGCGCCTTGATTTGGAAGACCGCTTGGGAAGCCTTCAAGGACAACCCTGTCAAGGGCGTGGGGCTGAACAACTACGTCGTGTGGCATCCGAGATATCAAGCGCCGTTTTATGAGTCGGAACAGTGGGCTGCCCGCGCGAGTTTTCCGGACAGGGTTCACAATGAGTATCTGGACGCGGCGGCGGAGACCGGGGCGGTCGGTCTGGCGTTGCTCGCCGCGGCGATGGCGGCGATGTTCGGCATGGGGCTTAAGGCGGCGCGCGGCGGCGGCGCGCGGGGCAGGCTGGCCGCGGCGATAACCGCAGGCGGCGTCTCCACGGCCCTCTACGCGTTGATGCAGTTCCCGTTTCATGTGCCGGCAGTGGCGGCTTATATGTGGACGGCGGCGGGGCTGCTTCCGGGGCTTGCCTCCGGACGCGATGTTTCATCGGTCAGAATCTGGCGGAAAGCCGCAGGCAGGGAGCGGGTTCTGCTGGGGTTGGTCCTAGCGGCGGCGCTCGCTCTGGCAGTTCCGTTTTTCGCCCGCCAGACCATTGCCAACATCAGGTTCTCATGGGCGGTGAGGCATGTGGACAAGGCGACGCCTGAGAAAGTGATGGAAATGATGAGGGCGGCGGTGGCGGACGAACCCGGCAATATGGAGATGACCGTCAGGTTCGGGATGACTGCCAATACGCTCGCAGCGAGAGAAACGGACGCAGGGCGCGCCAAAGTCCTTCACGCCGCGGTCAGGGACGAATCCCTGAGGGGTTTGCGGTATTTTCCTTACGAGCCGAGGCTGATGGAGAATCTTGGCGTGGCTTTGATAAGGCTGGGTTCGCCCGACGCGGCGGTCGGGCCTCTTAAAAACTCGGTTGCGATAAACCCTGAAAACGCCCTTTCGTTTTACAATCTGGGGATTGCCTATTATTTATTAAATAACTATAATGCAGCAGTATATATTTATACTAGGGCGCTCGAGCTGGATCCCGACTTGCCCGGAGTGAAGCGGAATCTCGGGCTTGCGCATTTAAAAGCCGGGGACGCGGCAGGAGCCGAACGGGCGTTCATCAGCGCTCTTCGGGGCGAAGCGTCTGACAAAACCATCCTGAACAGTCTTGGGATGGCGCTGTCGAATCAGGGAAAGAGCGCCGAGGCGATATCAAGCTACCGTCGCGCTCTGCAAATCGATCCCGGTTACGCGGACGCGCGGGGCAATCTGGCGATTGAGCTGATTGAAACCGGAAATTTCGCCGCCGCTGAAACGGAGCTTATGAAAGTTCTTGAAGCCAATCCCGGATCGGAAGCGGCGAGGCATCATCTAGAACGAGCCAGAGAAATGTCGGGCGGAAGCGGAAAAGGTTTAAACAAGAAATAGAGAATCCGGCAAGCAAAAAATAAACGGCGGGCTTAGTCTTCAACCCGCGCAGTCTCCGGAGGAAACCGAAGTTGAAAAACAAAACGATAGTCGCGGCTCTGACGATGGCGGTTCTCATCGCGATCGCCGCTTTACCCGCAAAGTCTCAGGCGCAGCTTAATCTTCCTTCAAATGTCACATTCAGCCTGAACCTCAAGAACGCCGACGTCACGGATGTGTTCAGGCTAATCGCGGAAAAGTATGACCTGAATATAATTGTCTCGCCGACCGTCAAGGGAGTCATCAGCCTGCGCCTTTCAAACGTCACTCTCAACGAGGCCATGACCGTCATACTAGACGCTGCGGACGCAACAGCCGAACAGACTCTGAATATCATACATATCAACGCGAAAAGCGATATAAACAAGACAGACAAGAGGCGTGAAGACCTGATTACAGAGATTTTCTCGCTCAATTTCATTGACGCCAACCAGTTGGCGATAGTGATTAGGGATTTCCTGTCGCCCGAAGGAAAGGTCAAACTTTTTTCCCGCACCGGGGATACCGGCAGGTCGGGCATCGCCAAGCCGCCAATGCTTATCGTCACGGACTATCCGCAGTACGTCGAATCCGCCAGACAGATAATCGAGAAGCTCGACACCGAGACTCCGCAGGTGCTCATCGAGGCAAAGATCGTGGAGACGAGCAAGGGGCTGGACGAAATCATCGGGACGGACTGGAACATGACCGCGGCGCTGACCGGCTCTCCTGTGAAGATAGACACCGTATACAGCAAAACCGGGCAGGTGAGCTACGGCGTGCTGAGCATGAACGGATTCCAAGCTGTTTGGCAGAGGCTTCATCAGGATAAGGGTAGCAATATTCTTCAGGACGCTAGGGTGTCGGCAATGGACAATATGCCGGCCAATATTCACGTCGGAGAATCGATACCGGTCGGGATAACTAGCGTGACCGCAGGAACCGGCGGCAACGCGACCATTGGAACAACCGGAATCGAACAGTGGGATATCGGCGTCACCCTGAGAGTCACGCCTCACGTGCTCGACGAGGGCGTCATCATGATGCGGATTCAGCCGCAGGTGAGCAATGTCAAGGGGTTCACCGCCCTCGGCACGAGCGGCTCCAACGCCCCCATCACCATTGAAAGAAGCGTTGACACGAACATAATGATTAAGTCCGGCGAGACAATCGTTATCGGCGGCCTCGTTCAGGATCAGGAGGAAACCCGCAACACCAAAGTTCCTGTTCTGGGCGACCTGCCGGTCGTCGGCTCCGCTTTCAGGCGCAAGGAAACCATCACCTCGAAAACCAACATGGTGATTTTCATAACAGCGACGCTCATGGAGAATAAAAGCTCCTTCGGCGCGCCTCAGACGGTGGCGAAACCTAAACCCGCTTCCGAAAAATCCGAACCCTTAGGGGAATTCTTGGAATACAAATGATGAACATTCTTCGTCAGATAAAATCGTTCGCCGTCGCGGCGGCAATAACGGCTCTTATCGCGTCGTTTGCTCATGCAGACGCGCCGGAATATTCAATCGGCTCAAGCTGGGACAAATACTTCGGTCTTTTCTATAAGGGAGCTTCCCACGGAATCAAGGCCGAACAGAACTTCGAGGTGTGGCGGGACGGCAAAAAAATCGGCATTTTCACCGTGCGGCAGCTCAGCGACACCGTTTCGAAGGGGATTTTTACTCCGGACGCCCCGGATGAAATTCTCAAGGACGGCGACAAGCTGAGACCTGCCGCCGCGACTGTTCAAGGTCCGTCTCCAGCCGCAGGCACAACCAAAGACGATAAAGCGCCTCCCAAAACGGAATCCGCTTCTTCGAGCGAAAAGAAAACGGAAACTCCCGCTCAAACAGTCGAGCAGCCGAAGTCAGCCGCAGAAGCGAAGCAGGAACCCAAGCCCGCCGCCGCTACGGTTAGAACCGAGGAAAAGGCTGTCCCCGCAAAGAAAACAGAAACGCAGCCTGCGGCGGTTGTAGAAAAGAAAACTGAGACTAAACCTGCCGCCGCGCCCTCAAAACAGGAGAAGCCCTCGACTGAGCCGGTTGTTGCTGTTGCTCCAAAAGAAACCGCCCCGAAAAAAGCTGAAGAAGTGAAAAAAGAAACTCCGAAAGAACCTGAAAAAGCCGCTCCGGCTCAAACTGCTGTCGAACAGCCGAAAGTTGCGGTTGCGGAAAAACCGGCGGCGGCAGCCGCGCCGGCGACGGATTCCTCGGTCGCGGCTGACACCGGTGAAAAACACGAAACCACATCCGCCAGACGCGAGCGCGTCGTAGCCCTTAAAACAGTCGAAGAAATAGACAGCGCGGCCCCTGCTCAACAAAAGACGGAACCGGCCCCGGCGGCTTCGAGCGACGCCTCCAAATCAACTCCCGAAAAGACGGCGGAAGCCGACAAATCAAAAGTCGCGGCTAAACCCGCCGCTGTTGTTGAGCCAACCGCGAAAACAGAGCAGAAAACTCAGGAAACAGAATCCAAAACAAAAATCGAAGAGATCCCCGCTCCGGCAAAAGAAGTCAAACCTGCGGAACCGGCCCCGGTGGCGGACAGAAAATCGAAAAAAGCGGAGAAGGCAGAAGAGAAACCCGCGCCCGCACCGGATGAAAAGAAGCCGGAGCTTGCGCTGGCGGAAAAAAAGGCGGAGCCAAAACCGCCCGCCCCGGCTCAGCCCCCGCAAGACGAGCCGAAAAAGGCTGAAAAGCAACTTAAGGACATCCCCCCGAAAACCGACGCGCCGCCCGAAAGCGGCGAGTGGACCGCCGAACGGCACGTATACAAGGCGAACAGTTTTTTTATCGACAGAAGTTATCACCGCGCGCTTGAGCACTACGCCGCCGCCCTTGCCATCGATCCGGCCAACGAATACGCCCGCAAAGGCGTTGTGGAAGCCTCAAAGAAACTCGGCATAGTGTCTCCTCTGACGGAAACCGCTAAACCCGACACAACGAGGCCGGTATCTCAAAAAACCGAAGAAGAACCGAAAAAGCAGACGACATATTTCACAAAAGAGGACGAGCCCCTGCTCGACAATTCGGGCACTTACAATAATTTCGGCGTTTATCTCATCAAGCAGAATGAATACGCTCAGGCTGTGGAATGGCTCGACAAGGCGATTGCCCGCAATGCGAATGTCCCTCTTTATTACAGGAACCGCGCCGTCGCAAACTACCGTCTCGGCAATATCCTCGACGCGGTCCACGACGCAAAGAAAGCGATGGACCTCGGCGACGAGCGGGCAAAGGAAATGCTCAAGACGCTTCGTGGGCTGATTCAGGCCGGACAGAACGCGGACAACTAGACCATGCGCTCCTCAAAAGTTTCAAAGACCCGAAACATCTTGTTTTTCGTTTCCCTTCTGATTCTCTCTTTCGCAATGGGAATGGCCGCTTGCAGCCGAATCAAAGGCGGTTCGAGAGCGGCGGAACGCCTCTCTCTGTCCACCGCGTTCGCTGGCGCGTCAGATATCTCGCCGGAAGCCGCGCTGGCTCTGCGCCGCACCCCGGTCGTCGCAGCCATCGAAAGGGTCGGCCCGGCGGTGGTCAACATCAGCACCGAGAAAATCGTCGAGCGCCGCGCAAACCCCTTCGGCGGCTCTTTCCGCGACGAGTTCTTCAACGACTTCTTCGACAGATTTTTCGACGGCATGCCAACCCAGAGATACCAGACTCAGACGCTCGGTTCCGGCGTCGTCATAGACCCCAAGGGATACATCCTCACGAACGACCACGTCGTAATGCGCGCGTCCCGCATCCAGATAACGATGCCCGACGGCTCCGAGGCCGAAGCAAAGATAATCGGAGCCGACCCGAAGTTCGACTTGGCCATCCTCAAAGTCGACCTCAAGAAAGACCTTCCCGCAGCGCGCACCGGCGATTCCGACGCCCTCATGATTGGCGAGACCGTCATCGCCATAGGCAACCCGTACGGCCTTAACCAGACCGTCACCACCGGAGTGGTCAGCGCGGTTGGCCGCTCGATGAAAACGGACGAGGGCAGGGTGTTCAACGACTTCATCCAGACTGACGCCTCGATCAACCCCGGCAACAGCGGCGGGCCTCTCGTCAACCTCGCAGGCGAGGTCATCGGCATCAACACCGCCATCTATGCCAACGCCGAGGGCATCGGATTTGCCATTCCCATCAACAGGGCGATGCGCGCTGTGGCCGACCTCATCCGCTTCGGCAGAATCGAAAAAACTTGGACGGGCCTGAGGATGCAGGAGCTATCGGCTCAGCTTGCCCGCCGCATGGGCATGGACTCTCCCGCCGGCGCGCTAGTGGCGGACGTCATTCCCGACAGCCCGGCCTCCCGCGCGGGCTTCAAATCCGGCGACATCGTCACAAAAATTGACAATCGAAAAGTTGACTCCATGAGCAACTTCGTCGAGATAATCGGCTCCTACCTCGTCGGCGACTCCGCGTCGATAGAATACGTGCGCGACGGCTCTCGCAAAAAAACAGACATGAAAATGGCGGGCATGCCTCTGGACAGGGCGGACTCCCTTTCGCGCGAACTTCTCGGCATGTCTCTTGACGACATCGATCAGGCCGCGCGGCTGAAGTATCGCCTCGGCAGGGCCTCCGGCGTTGTCGTCACCCGCGTCGACCCCAAAGGCCCCGCGGACAGAATCGGCATCGAACCCGGCGATATCATCCGTCAGGTCGGCAACCGTTCGATTGAAAACATGGACGACTTCAGGGAAGCCACTCTCATCGCTTCCGTTCTCGAATCCGTTTTCATCATCGTTCAACGCGGGAACTACCTGTACCACGTAAGGCTTTGAGAGGAAAGCTGATCCCGGTCGCGCGTCAGCGAAGCCGCGGCGTTTAGCACGGGACCGCTTAGGATTAAGCATGGATTTCGAAAAACAGGACAACCCCGCGATTCCCAAGTTGCCGGAAAGAGAAACCGGAGACGCCCGGACAATGAGTCGCGACGGCGTTGAAACTTCATCCGCACTTTCTGCCTCAGACGTTGTGACCGGACTAGAAACGCCGGATTGCATCCCGTGTGACTGTTCGGCTGCGGAAGCTCCGGCGGAACTCAAAAAAAGCGGCGCCCGCCGCGCTGCAGAAGAAATTTGGGACTGGGCGAAATCCATCGCCGTCGCTCTTGTCCTCGCGCTGTTGATAAAAACTTTTCTCGTTCAGGCGTACGTCATCCCCACAGGCTCGATGGAACCGACCATAGAGCCGGGCGACCGCGTCTTCGGCAGCAGAATCACATACAGGCTGTCCGACCCGGCGCGCGGCGACATAATCGCTTTCATCCCTCCTCCCGAAGTGCGCCGGACAACGCAGCCTCTCGCCCCCGGAACCCTCTCAACCCGCTTCAACAAGGACAAAGACTTCGATTATTCCTACCTTAAGCGCGCCGTAGCCGTCGAAGGCGACGCGGTGGGCGTGTTCGGAGGAAAAATCTTCTTAAACGGCAAACCGCTCGACGAGCCATATCTGAAGAACGGACTGCGCGTCTGCCCAAACTATGACGATTTTCCGATAAGGACAGTCCCCGAAGGCATGCTTCTGGCGCTTGGCGACAATAGGTGCAACAGCCACGACGGACACAAATGGGGGTTCCTCCCGAAAAAGAACGTGCAGGCCAAAGCGTTTTTCCGCTTCTGGCCTCCCGGCCGCATAGGCATTCTCCGCTGAACCGGCCGTCGCAAGGAGAAAAACACAATGAGCCAAACAGAACAGCCGACCGTCAAACTTTGCTCGAACTGCGCGTACCGCGCCACATGCAACAAACGCTTCTCCGTCTCATCCGGCGGCGGCGAAGTCAAATGTCTCGACCACGCGTTCGACGTGGCGATGCTGAAAAAAGAAACGGGGCAGGGCGACGACGGCAATACGAATAACTGACGGGGATAGCGACGCTTAATTAAAATTCGCGGCCTTCATCGTTCATCGCGAATAAACGCTAATCCATCGTTAGAATTCATATAAATATCAAGACGATTTGCAAAGAACGACGTTATGGACAACGCCAAATGGCTAAAAAGAAGAAAATAAAACCCGCGTGGAAAACCATCCGGAAATTCTGGACGCGCAACCCCGTCTCAAGAGTCAAACCCGACATAAAAAAAGAAGACTCGAAGAAGGCTTGCCGCAAGAATCCCCAAAACTGACACATCTTCAGGCTGTATTAGATTGTGAATCGCGTATATTTCGTTTGTGATTAGTTTTTTAACCCACAAGCTTCGCGATGCGGCGATGATTCTTTTACGAGAAGAATTTACGCGTTACAATAGAGGGACGTATTGCTAAGCCGGAATTCAACTTGAAATATGCGGCATTATTGATGGTGGACATTTAGTAAGCCCGACAAAATAGTTGATGCAAAGAATGCGATGAGCGCGTTCCTATTTCGAACTCAAGGTTGCCATTTAAATAATATTGAAATTAGTAAGGTTATAACCCCTTTCAAATAAATGCTATCGCTTGTATAATTGACAACAACACAACCAACTGTCAGAAATCAGTGTGTCATATGGCAAAGACACATTGAAAACTTGTGAATCAATAAGGGGTTGCTTCTATGGCGGAAATGCCTGAAGAGATCAAGAAAGAAATGCTAATGATCAAAACGCAGATTGATGAGTTGAGGATACGATTTGATCATTTGGAGCAGGCAGTGCGGGAGAGAGTTGCGCATGAAACTGATACGGATATTAATAGAATCAAAGATGTCGTTGCGGCGGATATGCAAGAGGCAAAAAAGCCCGCTAATGAGCTATATGAACCGCCCGACTCTCCCTTGTCTTCGCCGGATGTGCCTCCTGCGCCAAAGACGTCCCGCGAGGCTGAAATCGGCATGAAGTGGTTCGGGCTCGCGGGAATTATTCTGGTCGTCGTTGCGTTCTCTTTTTTTGTGAAATACGCAATTGACAATCAATGGATCGGGCCGACAACGCGCATCGTTGGAGGCATCGCGCTCGCTTTGATATTTATATTAACCGGGAATATTCTTAAAACGAAAAAACAGTACAAGGGTTATGACAGAACATTGATAGGAGGCGGTTTCGCTCTTCTATATTTCACTCTTTATGCGGCGCATCATTTCTACGCGGAGTTCACGCATATTTCGCTTGTCATGGACATAATATTGCTGACTATAGTCGTTGCTAGCGCGATTATATATTCTATAAAGCTTGATTCCGCGCTGCTTGCCGGCGAAGCGTTTCTATTGGGATATGCAACGGCATATCTCTGCGGCGCGATAAACGTATTTACTCTTTTATACAATGTCGTGCTTGCCGTTGGTTTGATTTACCTTGCGCGCAGGAAGGGATGGTTTCGAATTGGAGTCGCGGGACTAGCGGCAACCTATATAATTCATATCAACTGGCTCAATAATAATCCGAGCGAGCTTTTAATGAATTTGTTGTTTTTGTTTTGCTATTTCGGGCTTTTTATGGGTTTGGTTTTTGCGCAAAAGCAGTTTGGCGCTCGCGTCATCGCTATGAATGTTGAAAAGAAGCTTTTACCGTTAGAAAGTCGATGTGTTATCTATGCCATCGCTATATTGAATCTATTTATTCCGTTTTTCACCATGGAAAGCGGCAGCCTGTCGTTGATTTATTACTTGGCTATTGACCTGACTCTCGTTTTCCTAATCCTGCGTTATTCCATAGCTGGGCTTGGCATCGGAGCGGTCGTGGCAAATTATATTGCGTTTCTTCTTTGGAATAATAGTGTCGAAGGACAAACAGCCATGGCTCTGTTATTCTTAGCATGCCTGTTGACGATATTCACTGTGTGTGCGTTTCTGATGCAATTATCGAAAACCGGTTTGATTTTAGAGGAAGTCGTCATTGTTGTTATGAATAAGTTGTGTTTTTTCGGATTTCTGTTCCACAAAATCTTCTCTGAATATCATGAATACGCGGGGTTGTTTACCCTCAGCATGGCCGTGCTGTGTGTTTGTCTCTGTCGTGTCGCCATGTCAAAAAAACTTACACCTCTGTCACAAACCTATTTGGCTCTTGCTACTGTTTTCGTCACGCTCGCGATTCCGGTTCAATTAACAAAGAATTGGTTGCCGCTTTCTTGGGCTGTGGAATCCGCAATGCTATTCTATCTCTCAGTAATTTTGGATAATAAACTCCTGCGCTGGCTCAGTCGTTTTGTGGCGGTTGCCGCTCTATGCAGCGTTTTCATATTTATCGGCGAACAAGGTTTGCGAGCAGTCATGTTGGTCGTGTCGGCGGCAAGCTTCTTCATTTTAGCAGTTTTAAGCGACAGGCTTATGAAGATTCAGAGATATGACATGAAATTTCTAGAAACATATGTTTATGCGATTGCGGGCGCGGGTCTTGCGACAATGCAATTGAATCTTGTCTTCGCAAAACTTGAAAACAGTGTGTTTGCCGTTTGTCTGCTGGGAATCGCTCTGTTGGCAGTGGCGCGCAACAGACGTCTTTACTGGTTATATGCCGCCGCATTCACGATTCATCTGATTTTATCAATGCGAACCTTGTATTCTGTCGCAGAGAACAGCAATATCGCGATGCAAACGCTTTTGCCACAATTATTGATTTATTACATTGTGGCATATCGGCTGTACAAAGGAGAATACTCTTCGCCTTTTGAACAAATAAAACAAGCTGGCGTCGTCTACGCCTCATGCTCAACCATATTCCTGACATATATGCTGGCATGTGTGTTCTCCGGACATTGGATTACCATCGCATGGGCAGTGGAAGCTGTATGTGTTTTAATCATTGGTTTTGTTTCAAAATCGCGATATATCCGTTATGTCGGCATAAGTCTTTTAGTGCTCTCGTTGGCAAAGGCGCTTATCCGCGATATGGCAAGCCTAGACTTGGCGTATCGCGTTGTATCTTTGTTCGGAGTTGGAGTGATCCTTCTTGTCGCATCGTTTTTATATTACAGATACAGAAAACAAATCGAGGAGTTGTTATGACGACTGATATAGAGAAGGCAGTGACAAGGTTAAGTATGTATATCTTTGCGCTTGTGTCGATCATTGCCATTACCGCAAAGGCGGGCGAGGCTGAAACGTTTTCCGCGTATCCATATATGCGAGACGTGTCGACGGGAAGCGCGCAAGGCGAGGCGTTGTTGCGCCTCGACGAAGAAGCGCTTCAGAAAATGCTGCCGGACCAGCGGGATTTGCGAATCGCCGAATCAGGAAAGGAAATACCGTATATGCTGGTAAAGAATGACAGAATGGATGTCGCCTCAAGAGCATCAGGAATAAAAGCGACTTCAGAGCGGTCCCCATTCCGCGGCGCCTCGTACGGGTCGCGCAATTTAACAGACGGAGATGTTTCCGGCAAAGAGGGCAGTTACTACCAGAGCGATCCTGAAAAAGACCCTAGGCATACGACCCTGACTTTTGATTTCGGCCAGCCTACGCTCACAGGGTTTGCTGAGATACATTTGCATGACGATGCATTCACATTTAAGAAACTGATTATCAGCGGGAGCAATGACGGCGTCCAATGGACGTATTTGCAGAATGTGAAATACGATGCGGACGAGCCTTTGAATCTTGAAATCCCATATCCGCCTGTTATAAAGCGATTTATCCGTTTCGCATTTGAACATGGCGGCGGTATCGCAATAAGAGAAATGCGAATATTCGGGCCGTCCGAAATTGGCGCTGTGTTCGATATAAAAGAGGGAAAAAAGTATCAGATATATTACGGGAACATTAAAAGCTCAAATACGAAATCTAATACGCGCGGTTTACGCGTCTGGAAGAACATGCCGCAGGTGAAGCTCGGAAGAGAGAAGCCGAATCCAGAATATAATGAAGACCCGGATCGAGATAAGATAACAAAATATGATAATTGTCCTCTTAATAGCAATCCAGATCAGAAGGATTCTGATCGCGACGGCGTAGGAGACGCATGTGATAACTGTCCGGATGTTCCTAATGCGAGCCAAGAGGACGTTGACCGGGATGGGGTTGGCGATGCTTGTGACAACTGTCTGGATATGGCAAATCCTGACCAAATGGACTCAGATTCAAATGGAATTGGCGATGTTTGCGACGATCATGATTTTGACGGCATCATAAACAGCAAGGATAATTGTCCATCTGTTAGGAATCCGAGACAGCAGGACAAAGACCGCAACGGCGTCGGCGACGCTTGCGAAGACATGGACAATGATGGCATTCCGACAGCGGTTGACAACTGCCGAAACAAGCCGAATGCAGATCAGCGGGACACCGACCGGGACGGCATTGGCGACGCATGCGACAACTGTATTCATGGTTATAATCCTCAACAAGAAGACAAAAACAACGATGGCGTGGGAGACGCTTGCGATGACGACGACAATGATGATGCGCAGAACTTCAAGGATAATTGCGTGAAGAAAAAGAATCCTGATCAGCGCGATTCCGACAATGACGGTGTCGGAGATGCTTGCGACAACTGTCCTAGCATGAAAAATCCTGATCAGCGCGATGTTAATCTTAACGACATCGGCGATATTTGCGAGGATAGCGACAATGATGGCGTGTTGGATGTCAATGATAATTGCCCGGACATTCCTAACAATGATCAGAAGGACAGGAACAATGACGGCGTTGGAGACGCATGCGAAGACTGGGATAATGACGGCGTTCTAAATGCGCTTGACAATTGTCCATTAGTCAGCAATCCCAAGCGACAGCAATATGGCAAATCCGTGCAACCTGATAAAGACAAAGATGGAATAGGAGACGCATGCGATGAAAAGGACGACCGACCTTTGGGAAAAGAAATTATTATTTGGATTGCGCTAATAGGAGGCGTCATTGTTGTCATTATGATGTCTTTGCGGCTGGCGAAAAAGGAATCAAAAAAACTTTGAAAAACGAGCTGTTTTCGAAATAGAGAAATAATTGAAGAGAGATAGGTTCGGTTGTGCGGGGTTGGCCGGAGCAATAAACATTGGCTCCAATAAAAGCGTGTGAATATTGCAAGTATGGATATGCGCGGATATTGCGAAGAACGAAACTTTACTGAATAGTCGATAATAGAAGCTTCTAAATAAAAGCGGGGAAGCCTTTTCATAAAAATGCTTCCCCGCAAAATAACAATAGAATCAACGCATAGTCAACATTAGTTTGCCTACTCAGTCGCTCATGGTGTAAGCGCCTTTGAGGGCGAAGACGTGCTCGTTCCATATCTTGTTGAATCTTTCCGGGTTCGGGACAGGTTTGCGGATCATCTTCAGGCACAGGCCCATCTGCTTCTCCGTGCTGCCCGTCTTCGAGTAAAGTTGCAGCGCGAATTTGGAGAAGTCGCGGACGAAGAAGTCGAATATCTGGTCGAGCAGCGCGTCCTCGACATTCATTATCGCGGAGTTCTCGATGATAAGCTGCCCGTATGCCACAAGCGTGAATAGTTCGCCGAGCACGAGCAGGAAATCGATGTCCTTGGCCTGCTCCTCTGTGGGGGTGGCGGTCATGAGGAATTCCTTGAGGACGTTTATTTGCTCTTTGAAGAGGTTGACGTTCGGCAAGTCAACGCTGTTGTACGCGATGTTGTAGTCGTGGAACTGGATTTTGCCCAGTCCGCGCGTCGGTCCCTGATTGAACAGGAAGTCGTCGTTCGCCGGGTCTGTTTTCACGCCTAGTTCGGGGAATTTGCCGGGCATGAAGAAATAGTTGCGCATGAATTTGATGATGAGGGCCATGTTCACATGAACAGTTCCTTCGAGTTTGGGGAGCGCGCGGATGTCTCGCGCCGCCATCTCGAAATACGTTTCCTTCTCGAACCCGCGCGCCGCTATCACGTCCCACAACAGGTTGATGACTTCCTCGCCCTGCGTGGTCACTTTCATCTTCACCATCGGGTTGTACAGCAGATAGCGCCTGTCGTCCGGCCCCGCCGCCCTCATGTAGTCAGACGCGCGCAGCGCGAACAGTTTCATCGCGACCAATCGGCAGTACGCGTCAGTCATTAGCTGCCTGATGTGCGGGAAGTCCGTCACGTGTTTGCCGTACAGCACCCTGTTCGACGCGTGGTCTATCGCCTCGTAAATCGAGTGCGTGCATATGCCGATCGACGCCCATCCGAGATTGTATTTCCCAACGTTTATGGTGTTCAGCGCGGAGTCCCACGCCTCCTGTCCCTTCGTGAGGATGTCGTATTCATATATCGGGTAGTCGTTCAGAGCGTACTCGGCGACGTAAGACTGAGTGTTCACCAGATTGCGCACGCATTCGTACTTGCCGTGAGTCGATCCGACGACGAAGAACACGAAGTCGCCGCTGTCCTTCATCTTGCCGAGAGTGGACACCAGCGCCGCCTTGTTTCCGTTGCCGATGTAATACTTTCTCCCATTGGCAATGTATGTGCCGTCGGCCTGCGGGGCGAGCGACATATCCGTGGAATAGATATCCGCGCCGTGCTCTTTTTCGGACAGTCCGAACGCGAAGATGCCGCCCTCGCGCAACAGCTCCGCCGTCTTCTTTTTCACCTCTTCGTTTTTGCCCATCCATATCGGGCCGAGGCCGAGAATGCTCACCTGCCACGTGTACCAGTAGTGCAGGGCGTAGAAGGCGGTTATCTCGTTGAAGTCGCAGTTCCGGTTGTTGTCCCACCGGGTGTCAGGGTCGCCGTCGGAATAACCGGACGGCGTAAGCAGTTTCGAAAACACTTTTTCCTGCTTCACGAAATCCAGAAAGTCCGCGTACCACACTCTCTCGTGGTCGTCCTGTTTCAGTTTTCTTTTGCCCTTTGCCTCGAAGAACGCGATGGTTTTCTTCATCAGTTCGGCGGATGCCGGGTCGAGCCTTTTCGGATCATATTTTTTCGGATTAAGCAGAATCATTCAAATATTCGCCCTTTCAATGATTTACGGAGCTACCGGCGCGGCGTTCATTCGGTCAAACGCCATTCCGGAACCGTATTCCGAGTTTACAGGAAAACGATGACAACATCAACACAAATTTGTCGCGACTGCGCCGCTCGTTGCGCGCGACGCGTTATCTTGCGTCGAATAGGGGGGCGCTCAGCATTGTGGCGGCAGACACACGAACCTGTCTTCCGGAGTTATACTTGATCGCGGCTAAACCTTGTATGGATATTTGTACGTCCATGTTAGAAGTCTGCCGCAGGGTGATATGGAGAGTCGCATGAAGACGAGCCGAATCTATGAACCTATGCTTGAGCGATTGAAAATTCGCGATATGCGCGACGGGCGACAGGCCGGATTGTCTGTGTCTCCTTCGGCAGAGGACGCTCCGGGAAAGCGGGGGGGGCTGATTAGACGTTCAGCGTTTTTGTTCATGAACCTTATGTTCTATTCAAAGCAAAAAAGCGCTTTGCGCCTCGCATTTCATCTGTTGGGAACAATCGCGACAGAATCCTAGCGAAGGATTCGGGTTATTTGTATTTATGATAGTAGCTAGGGCCGGATTTGAACCGGCGACGCCACGGGTATGAGCCGTGTGCTCTGACCAGCTGAGCTACCTAGCCGTATTGTGCGGGGCCGGGGAATCGGCCCTTATTTCAATCGGCGCCGAGAGACAACTGCGCTCCGCGCGCCGCGCAAAAAAAATCGGGGCGGGACTCGTCCGGCCCCTTTCGGCCAAATTATATTGCCGTTCGAGTTGTTAGTCAACCGCGCCGGGAGTCCTTTCGGCGGAATATATCTTTCCGTCTCTGATTACGACTTTATTTTGGGCGGCGTTGCCGACTTCGGGGTCGTGGGTAACGATGACGAGTGTCTGCGCCGACTGTCTGTTGAGTTCGGCCAGAAGGGACATAACGGAGGCTGCGGAGGCGGAGTCCAAGTTGCCTGTCGGCTCGTCGGCGAGGATGACTGAAGGCCGGTTGGCCATCGCTCTGGCGATGCCGACGCGCTGCTGTTCGCCCGCGCTCAATTGGGAAGGTTTGTGTCCCGCGCGGTTGGACAGCCCGACCGAGTCGAGGAGCTCGAGCGCGCGCCGGGTCCGTTCCGCGCCGCCCATGCCAGCCATCTCCATCGGAAGCTCGACATTTTCGAGCGCGGTCAGAATCGGGATGAGGTTCACCCTCTGGAACACGAAGCCGATCCGCAACAGGCGCGTCCTGTCCAGTTCCGCGTCCGACATCCGGGACACCGGGCTGCCGTCGATGAAGATGTCTCCGCCTGACGGCCTGTCCACGCAGCCGAGCAGGTTGAGCAGGGTGGTTTTTCCGGAGCCGGACGGCCCCATAAGGGACACGAAGCCGCCGCGCGGCACGGCCAAGCTCGCGCCGTCCACCGCGCGCACTTCCACTTCGCCCATCTTATATGTCTTTGTTACGGACCTTGCTTCGAGCGCGTATTCCATGCGAAACCGCCGCCTCCGGAGTTATTATACTCCATGCGGTCGGCGGTTTCACAACGTTGGCTCAACTTCCGCTGTAGCGGCGCGTTCCTTCCGTCAGCCGAATGACCGGCTAAGTCCGGGAGCCTCGTTTACGGCGTCCTCGGTTTTTTTGAAAACCTTCAACCTTTCGAGAAGGAACAGCCTGCGGAAGATTTCTTTTATCTGCGGCTGCAACTCGGAGATAAAGAGGCCTTCGCGGCTGAGGCGTTCGTTGAGTTGGACGATGAACCCGGCCCCTTTGCTGTCCACGAACTCCACTTCCGACATGTCGAGCACCACCGGCAGCCTGTTCAACTCAGGCAGACCGTCCAGATAGTTTTTCAATGCCCCGACTGTGTCGAACGCGAGTTCTCCCTTGAGGCTCACCACGTGGGTCGTCTGCGTGCTTTTGATTTTTAGGCTTAGTGCCATTTCGTCCACCTCCTGCGACATCTCCGGCTGTTTTTCTGCGCCGCAATCGCCTTCACCCTTATATATACCCGCGTTCGGCGGCTTTAACGGACTTTAGCGAAAGGATTTTAATCACAAGGACGCGATGGGACTCGTTGCGCGACGTTGCGCGAAAGCAAGCGCCCCGCGTCTCGCGTTTGCCGCTCGGTTATCCGCAATATCGGATTCATCAAAAAAATAAGGAAAAGACTGTTCGGATGCGCTGTGCGCGGTCTTCAGTTCGGGGCAAGAACGGTGAAGCCTTGCCAGAATTCCGGCAACTCGTCGTGGGAAGTTTTCATCAGGCGGCCGGATTTCATCACATAGCGTACGCGGCGCAGAGCCGAGAGGTCTTCCATCGGGTTGCCCTCGAACACCGCGAGGTGAGCGGTTTTTCCGGGGGCGACTTCTCCGAGGTCTGGGCGGCCGATGAATTCGGCGGCTTCATTCGTCGCCGCGCGGAGAGCCTGCGCGTTCGTCATCCCGATGGATGTCAGACGCAGTATCTCATCAGCAAGTTCGCCGGGGTACGCCACGACCGCTCCGCAGTCGGTTCCCGCGTACAGCTTCACTCCGGCTTCGAACAGTTTGCGGGTGTTGCGGTATTCGATTTCATAGCAGTATCTGTTGGCGCGAGTGTAACCGAAGGAGCCGTCATAGCTTTCGCCTTGGAACTTGGTCCACGTCGAACACACCCAAAGCAGGTGTTCGAGCGCTTGCGGCTCGAAATATTCTTGTGCGCGCTCGCTGCGCAGAAATCCCAGCTTTTCTTCAAAACGGCCTTGGCTGTCGTTGATGGTCAGTGTCGGGATTACCGACGCGCCGTGATTTTTAAGGGCCATTATCTCGTCGTCCAGCAGGTTGCGGTCGTAAACTCCGTGTTCAAGGGCGTCGATTTTGAAATCGACCAGATGCAGCATGTCTTCCGACCAGTTGTGATGCACGCGGACTTTGAGGCCGAGCGCATGGGCGGCGTCGCAAACGCCCGTCAGAACTTCATCCGAGATGGCGGGCAGGGAGCGCCCGTCGACGAGTTGTCTGGAAAGTCTCGTGTATCCGACCTTTATCACGGTCGCTCCGAGGCCGTGGAGATAGTTCACAAGTTTGGCGGCTTCGTCCGGCGACTGCGGCTGATATTTCGGTTGGCCCACAAGCGCGCCGACGGCTTTCGGCACGGGGTTTATCGCCTCCGGGTATCCGCCTTGGCAACTGAATATTCCGCCGGACATCATCACATCCGGGCCGTTCACCTTGCCCGCCGAGATTTTCTTTCGCTGCCGCCTCAGCACTTTTATCGGGGACAACATGTCCACCACGCAGACAATTCCCGCAGCGAGCGTGTTCTCGCAGTTGCGGTCCATCTGTTTGAAAGTCCACATCCCCGGCACGCCTTTCTGTTCTGTCAGATATGGGCTGAGTATATGGACGTGAGTGTCGATGAGGCCCGGAGAAAGAGTTAGGCCGCCGAGGTCGAACACGTCAGCGTCCGAAGGGGGCGCGGACGCCGCGTCGATATCGACCACCTTCCCGCCGTCAATCAGCACGTTGGACGCGTCAAGCAGTTTCCCGCCGGCGACATCCAAAGTCCTCGCGTTCCTCAGAAGCATCTTTCCGCTTGTGAAATCCACATTGGTCAGCATGGCGGTTCCCCCGCGAGAATTATAATGAGCCGGCGGCGGAGATTCAATGTGAAAAAATTCACCAGCCTCAGGCGAGCTTAAATCTTAATTCAAAATCGACGAATCTTAATTATTGGTAATAGCGCGGGGTCGAAGCGACGCTTCAGGCAGCAGACCTGCGGCGTTGTAAAGGATGTCGTCCGGAAAACCGAGCGCGCGCTTCAGTTCTACATCCTTGTCGAAGATGTTCCGCCGCATGGAGAGTCCGAGCGCGCGGCGGACGCCGACGGAGCGGACGAATAGCGCGGGGATCGGCGGCGCCGGATAGTCAGTTGCCTGCAAACAACGACCTGTGAACCCCTCGCGGGCAAGCATGGCGGGGATGTATTTGAACCTTGTGATTCCGGTTACCGCTCCGAGGTCTCCCCACAAGTTGGGATACTCGTCGAGCATAGCCAGATAGTCGTCGAAATATTCGATGGGATGTCCTATTCCGGATGTGCCGGCGTGGGCGGCGATGACCGTCACGCCTTCGTCCAGCGCGACGCGCAGCAGTTTGGGGTCGCCGTACGCGTGGTTCAACGTTTTTACGCAGTGTTCGTATCCCGTGTGAGAGAGCAGGGGGAGCTTCAGTTCCGCCATCTTGCGGTAGAAAGGGATGAAAGAAGGCTCTGCGGGATTGATGTCCTGAGAGTTCGCCACCCATTTAATGAGGGCGGCGCCGTTTGCGGCCACACGGTCCAGTTCGTCCAGAGCGTCCGCCCGCGCCGGATTCACGGAAGCGCCGAAGATGAATTCGGGATGCCTCTCGCAGAGCTTCAGGCAGTATTCGTTGGGGATGTATGCCGAAGTGCGCGCCGAGTCGAGCGCGCCGGAAGAGTCGTAAACTCCGTCGAACGCCAAGACAACTGCCCGGTCGGTTGTTTTTGATTCGCGAATTTCCCGCGCCAGCCGTTCTGCGTACGCCCTGTCGAAAGCTTCATCGTCTCCCCGCCAGCCGTATTTCGCGCCGAGGCAGAGCGACATCAGGCTGCGCCGCATTTTCGGGCACACCCGCGCCCCGTTGGCCGCCGCCACCGCAAGAATATGAACATGAACGTCTATCGATTCCCTGTCGCCGTTTTTCATGCGGATATTATACCGTGCCCGCATCGATTGGAAACAATAATTCCGAATCCTTTCGAACTCTGGAAAGCCTAGTCGAGAATGAACAACCAGTCAGGCATAAAGCGGCGTCGTCGGAAATTGGATTTCAGCCGCGCTTGTTTTTCATACGCGGCGCGCAGAGCGCCGCGAACCATGTCTCCATCCCCGCTTCGCTGTTTGACTAGTCGGGATATATCTAATATCATCGGAACGGAAATCTAGTTGAGGGCGTTTGCGGCTGAAAAGGAAGGTTTTCGCAGGCGGCGCGTTGGCTGATGGACAGCGGTCGATCTAGCGGTTCGAACGCGAAGCCGCGGTTAACCTTTCGGGATCGCCGGCGCCGGATGGCTTTCCGCGCGTGAGTTGTCAGGACGCAACTATATGGCTCGCAATGGGATGAAAGTGTCGGTTGTCATGCCGGCTTATAACGAGGAAGACGGCGTCGGAGCGACGGCGAAGGATTTTCGCGCTCTCGGTTTCGTGGACGAAATAATAGTCGTGGACAATAATTCAACGGACGCCACGGCGGCGGTTGCGGAGGGCGCGGGCGCAAAGGTCGTCAAGGAGGAGAAGCAGGGATACGGAAACGCCTGCATACGGGCATTGAAAGAGGCGAAATCGGATATCGTGGTTCTTGTGGAATCCGATGGGACATTCTCGGCTGCGGACTTGATTGGAATGCTTGACGCGCTGGAAGAAGCGGATTTCGTTTCCGGAAGCAGAACCTTCCCTGCTATGAACGAGTCCGGCGCTGATATGTCATGGTATAAAGTCGCGGGAAACAGGATTCTCGGCAAGCTGGTGTCGTGGCTGTACGGCTGCGAGCCGCTTACGGATATCGGCTCGACGTTTGTCGCCGTCAGGAGGAAGTCCCTCGAACGTTTTGTAGACAAGCTTCATATCGGCGACTCGTCTTTTTCGTCGGAAATGTATGTGGCCGCGGCGAGCAGCGGCGCGATAACGGCTCAGATGCCTGTCCGCTATAGGCATAGAATCGGAAAAAGCAAGCTTTCATCGGGCCACTTATCGAGCCTCAAAATCGGATTCAAACACTTGAAGCATGTTTTCGCGCTGAGAAAGATTTACCCCAAAGCGGGAAGGCCGAGCTTTTATTACAGGCATCCTTTTGTTTTTCGCGCGATTTCAAAGTTGATGTATGCGGGCTCATATTTAGAAAAATTCCGGAAGGCGTCGGATGTTTTGGAAGAGGGAGCGAGCGCGCTCGATGTGTGTTGCGCAGACGCGACTCTGTTCGATATCGCAAAGGGAAAGAGGATTAAGTATGCCGGCGTGGATGTGAACGCCCGATTTGTTCGGCTAGCCAAGAAAAAGGGGATTGACGCGCGACGCATGAATGTAGAGACGGCGGATGCTCTGCCTGAGGCCGATTATGTGGTTATGCTGAGCAGTTTGTATCAATTTATTCCGAGGCACGAGGAAATTATCGACAAGATGGTTGCCGCCGCGAGAAAAAAAGTGGTTGTGTCTGAGCCGGTTAAGAACTTGGCGTCGTCGCGCAACAGAATAATCGCGAGCGCGGCCGGAAGGCTGTCCGACCCGGGGACGGGAATAAAGACTCACAGGTTTGATGAAAACGCGTTAAAAGAAATGATAAAAGACCGCTCAGTTACAGACAGCGGGATAATATGCGGCGGAAAAGAATTCTTTTTCGTGATAGACGCCGCCGCCGAAAAGGCGCGCGCTTCGCGAAAAGCGCTGTCGGATAATGCGGACAGCCGCTTCGACGCTTGATCCGCATTGGCGAAAAATGCGAGTTGACGAGGCCGGACACGCCAGAAATTGTCGAAAGAGAAATCTGAAAAATGGTTGTTTACGACTGGAACGAGGAATTCTGCAGGCAGTACGCTGACGGACTGCGGCCGTTCTCGCGGTTCGATCACGGGATGACGGCGAGCATGATTGCGGGCGAACTGGAGCCGCTTCCCGAAGCTCCGGCGATTCTTGACATTGCTACCGGACCGGCGTTTCTTCTTATTCAACTTGCAAAGCGCATCCCGAACGCTGCGCTTGTCGGGCAGGATTCCGCCGCGCCCATGCTCGCGATCGCGCGCGAGGAAGCCGCTCGCGCCGGGTTTTCCATCGACACCATGTTTTGTTCGGCGGACAATCTCTCGGCGGCGGACGCGTCGTTCGATATCGTAGTGTGCAAGCAGTTGCTTCACGAAGCCGACAACCCTGCCGGAGTGATATCAGAAGCTCTGCGTGCGCTGAAGCCTGAAGGAAAATTTTTCCTCGTTGATTTTGACGCGGATAGTCCGAAAGCGATTGCCGTCGCGATGCGGGTCTTTTTGCGCGTTGCCGCGGGCAGGATGATATCGGGCAATTTCTGGAAGTCTTATTCGTCCGGACTTCCGGGCGTCGAAGTCCGAAAAATGGTCTCCGAAGCCGGATTCGAAAACGTAAAACTGAAGCGCGCGGGAATGAATTATTTTATCTCGGCGCGGAAGCGATCCAAGGGATAATTCCCAAAAAACGCTCAGGGCTACTGTGATTTCTTGCCGAAGTCGCAGTGTTTTATCATGCCGCATTCGCCGCACTTGGGTTTTCTCGCGTCGCAGATTCTCCTGCCGTGCCACACAAGCTGGTTGGAGAAATCCGTCCACATCTTCTGAGGGATAAGTTCCATGATGTCGAATTCAATCTTAACGGGGTCGGAGTTTTTCGAAAGCCCGGAACGCTGGGCGATGCGGGACACATGGGTGTCCACTATCACGCCGGGAGTTCCGAACGCGTTGCCGAGCACCACGTTGGCGGTTTTGCGCCCGACGCCGGGCAGTTCCACCAGCTCTTCCATCGTCCCCGGAACCTTGCCGCCGTGTTTCTCGATTATCGCCGCGCAACAGCCTTTGATGTTCTTCGCTTTGTTCTTGAAGAATCCGGTCGAATGAATGTCTTTCTCAAGCTCGCCGAGGTCGGCGTCCGCGAACGCTTTCACCGTCCTGTATTTCTTGAACAGGTCTTTGGTGACGATGTTCACGCGTTCGTCCGTGCATTGAGCCGAAAGAATGGTCGCCACGAGCAGTTCGTGCGGTTTGGAGTAGTCGAGCGAGGTGGTCGCGTCGTCGTAGTTGGCCTGTAGATACTCCGCTATCGCCATTGCTTTTTTCTTTAACGCCGCAGACATCGTTCGTCTCCTCCGCTTAGCATCTTTAAAGTAAGTCAATTATATACATATATCTCTGTATAACAAAATCTGTGGCAGTTGTTTTCCATCAAAATGAAAAGGCGAACCTGTAAACCGAAAAATCCACTTGATTTAAGGTTTGTTCCTCAAAAACGTGGAAAACCACAGCAAAACTGGGGGATTAGAAATGCAGGTGAATAAAATTTTTATTCACCGTGCGATGGAAGGGAGAAAACTGAAAAAACACCTAGTAAATAAAAGAAAAAATTTGTATGCGGCAGATGAAGAAGCTATGGATTCTGAAAAACGCATGGAGGGTGAATAGAAAACACATTCACCAAATCTCATAGTAGATTGTGATTTATTTCTCAAGAAGGGCCGGAGGGTGAATATGTTTTATATGCGCCTGATGTAAAAATCCGATGCGCAAATTCAGGCGAAAAAATAATTCAAAATAAAAATGCCTTTGTAAGAAGGACAATTTGTTGTATTGCTGAGCTGGCATCGGGCTTGGCGCTGGGCTTGATATATTAATAGGCGCAGGCTGAAGGAAGCCGAAAGGGGTGAAAAAGATGGAAAAGATAAATAAAAACAACAGTGAAAATAGAGAGGAGGCAAAGACAATGAAAGCGATCGGATACGCGAGCGGAATGTACGTAGACAACGAAGGCAACGTGGTGGACAGAGGGGAACAGAAGAAAAGGATCGAAGCATACGCGGAAGCCAACGGAATCGAGATAGTGGCGATGTACGAGGACGTTGACGAATGCGAAAAGGTGATGGACCGCCCGGGGATCAAAAAGATGCTCGAAGAGGCAAGCGACGCGGAAGTGGCGCTGGTGGAATGCGTGTGGAGCCTCGGCAGGACGCGGGCAGTGGTGTCCCCGTTCATGAAAGCGCTGGACAGCAAGGGGCTGAAGCTTGAAGCGGCGACAACCTGCTTCGACGTGACCAGCCAGTTCACGAGGTTCTGGTACGGCAAGTCGGGTTCGCAGACGTACGCGGCGACCCGAAAGGCGATAGATGTGGAGAAGCCGGTCGGCGTGAAAAAGTAAGGGGACGGACAACACAGAACATGGGCCGCCCGCAAGGGCGGCCTGTCCATAAAAAAACTCATCCGGGGAGGGACATCAAAAATGGATATGGCGCATAGAGAATATTACTGGCACGTGCATCACCACTGGGTGATGTACATTTTCATGATTACTTCGTTCGCTGTTTTCGGTTACGGGGTATACAAGAAAATCATGCAGTGGAAGGCTCTGAAACCGGCGAACGAGCGCTTCGGCGACGTTGTGGGCCGCGTGGTAAAAATGGCGGTCGAAACGGTCATGCAAAGACGCGTTCGCAGAAAACTCATGCCGGGCGTCTTTCACTCGATGATCTTCTGGTCGTTCATCATGCTGGCTATCACAACGGCTATACTGACCGTCGAAATTGACGTTACGAAACCGCTTTTCGGGCTGACTTTCTTCAAAGGCAACCTCTATCTGGCGGTCTCTTTTCTGGCTGACATAGCGGGGTTCTTCCTCGTGGTCGGCCTTGCGATTGCGATTATCCGCAGATATGTTCTGAAACCGAAGACGCTGCAAACCGACTGGCAGAACGCGTACATGCTCGGACTGTTGCTGTTCATCGCTCTCGGCGGGTTCGTTCTCGAAGGACTGAGAATTCAGTTCGCGGGCGATCCGTGGTCGGCATACAGCCCGTTCGGGTTCGCCGTCTCCAAAGCGATGGGCGTCTTCTCCGAAGCTTCCGTGCCGGTGGTTTACCCGCTCGTGTGGTGGACTCACGCGCTGGCCACCTTCGCCCTCATCGCTTCTCTGCCTTACACCAAGTTCTTCCATATCATGCTCATCCCGGCCAACTACATGTTCTCCAACGACAAGCCGAAAGGCTCCCTGCAGAGGGAAGACCTCGAAGAGCTTTTCTCCCGCGACGATGTCGAGGAGTTCAATTTCGGACATACCACGGCGAAAGATCTCACATGGAAAAACGCGCTGGACTTGGACGCCTGCCTCGAATGCGGACGCTGCGAAGAGGCCTGCCCGGTCAGCCAGTGCGGATACCCGTTAGTGCCCCGCAAAGTAGTACAGTCCCTGAAGAAATCGCTCTATAAGATGTATGAAGCGCAGGAAAAAGCCAAAGCCGGCGGCGACGGAGCCAAGGCCGAAGGCGAAGAGGGAGCCGCCGAACAGCAGCCTCTCGAACTCGAACCCTTCATCGGAGACGTGCTCGACGAACACGGGCTGTGGCTGTGCCGCACCTGCCGCGCCTGCATGGAAGTGTGCCCGGCGATGATCGAGCACATCGACCAGCTCGTCGAAGTGCGCCGCTCGGAAGTTATGATGAACGGCAGGCTGCCTGCGGACGCGAAGAACGCCCTCAAGGCGCTCGAACAGCGCGGCAACCCGTTCGGCCCGCAACAGGGCCGCCTCAACTGGATCAAAGGCGAGATGCCTGACATCATCGACGCGGGCGGAGAAACAGACGTGCTCTTCTGGCTCGGCTGCGTCGCAAACTATGACCAAGCCAAACAGCACATCGCCGAAAACATGATGGCCATCATGCGCGCCGCCGGCGTGAAGTTCGCGATGCTCGGCGACAACGAGACATGCTGTGGCGACCCCGCCCGCTGCCTCGGCGACGAAAATGTCTTCCAGAGCCTCGCCAAGAATCAGGTCGAGATACTCAATTCAATAAAGTTCAACCGCATAGTGGTCATCTGCCCCCACTGCCTCAACTCCCTGAAAAACGAGTTCAGCCAGTTCGGCGGCAAGTACGAAGTCGTCCATCACGGACAGTTCCTTAACGAACTGATAGAGCAGGGCAAGATAAAGCTCACCAAAGAAGTGGCTGGCAAAGTGGTTTATCACGACCCCTGCTACCTGAGCAGGTACGCCGGACAGACCAAACAGCCGCGCAGCGTCGTGAAGTCCATCAAAGGCGTGACCGCCATCGAGCCGAAGAACAAATGCGCGGACAGCTTCTGCTGCGGAGCGGGCGGCGGCAACTACTTCATGGACATGGACCTCGACGTGCCCGGCGACGAACGGCTCAACGTCCGACGCGCCAAAGAGCTTGCCAACACCGGAGCGGACACCATCGCGGTCGCTTGCCCGTACTGCATGCAGATGATCGAAGACGGCGTAAAGCTCATTGAAATGGAAGAGAAACTGAAACTCAAAGATATTTCCACACTCGTGGTTCAGGCGATGGGCATCGAAGTGAAACCCGCCGCTCCCGCGGTGGTGGACGCGCCTGCTCAGACCGAACAGGCGAAAGTGGAGAAGTAACCTCGAAGAGCCGTCGCGGGCGGAACAGTCCCGCACGGCAACCGGCAACGATGAATATGGACAGCGTCCGCGGGCTATCTAGCCCGCGGACTTTGCCCGTTTCAGCAACCTACCTCATTGAACCGTCCGCAACACGGTTCAAGCTCCAGCGGCTCCATTTCCGAGCCGCTTTTTTTATTCGCGATCCGCCGCTATGAAAATTGCCACGCTTCGTCCGCTCTATAGACGAATCCGCGTTGAATCGGCGGATTGGGAAAAGGCGCAGATAAGCTTCAAAGCGTTTTTTTAACTTAGCAATTCTGAGTTAACACAAACATAATATTTAATTAACATGTAATTCATTCGCGAGCTGTATAATTAATTTGAAAATGCAACTGCGGCAAAACACGGAGGCGAAAAATGAGAATGTCCGGGATTTTGAAAAAGACGCGCGCGCTGGTTGCCGCTCTCGCATTGTTATGGTTGTCTGCGACTGCGGCGACTGCTGCTCCCGCGAAAAACATCATCCTTTTCATAGGCGACGGTATGCACCTTCAACACGAGGTCGCCGCGAGCAATTATCTGTTCGGCGCGGACTTCTCGCTGGCGTGGCATTATTTTCCTTATAAGAATTACGTCACCACTTGGGACGAGTCGACGTACAACCTTTACGCGGTCATGCAGGGAAAACCGACTTTCGATCCCGATAATTTCAACCCCATCTACGGTTACAACCTGAAAAAGGCGGGAACCGAGCCGTCCCCGCTGTCTGAGGACACGGAGGAAAGATTGAGATACTTATTCCCCGATTATTCGAGGAAGACTCCGCCGCTTTTAAGAAAAGGCCCGGCCACTGACTCCGCTTCGGCGGGAACGGCGTTGTCCACAGGCGTTAAGACGGAGCGATCAAGAATCGCTTGGGATTTCGAAGGCTCGGAAAACGGGAAGTTGAAATCGATTTCGGAAATCATGAGAGAAACAAACGGAGCCTCGATAGGAGTAGTGTCAACCGTTCCTTTTTCCCATGCCACCCCGGCGTCTTTTTCGAGTCACAACAAGGGAAGGAACAACTTTTACACTGGTTTTAAAAATTATTCCGGTCTTGGCATAGCCGACGAGATTCTGACAGTAACCCGCCCGGATGTCGTCATAGGCGGAGGCCATCCTTCGCTCAACAATCCGAAATGGGAAACCACAAAGGGATACATCTCTAAGGGATTGTATGAAAGCGCGGGTTCTTCAAGCGAATACGTTTTCGTCGAGAGGCGGGCAGGGGAAGACGGCGCGGCGCTCCTATATGATGCGGCGGCGACGGCGGCGGCGGAAAGGAAAAAACTCTTCGGTCTGTTCGGAGGGGCTGACGGAAGTTTCGAGCATCCCATTCCCAGAGACGAGCCGGGCGCTCCCGCGATTGACCGCGCGACACACGAAAACCCGCTTCTGCGCGACGTCGTCTTGTCCGCTCTCGAAATCCTCTCGTCGAATGAAAACGGGTTCTTTCTCTTGGCGGAGCAGGGAGACATCGACTGGGCGAACCACGCGAACAATTTCAGTTGGATGATCGGCGCGATGTGGGACCTGAACGAGGCAGTCCGCGCGGCGGTAGATTTTATCGACAGGCCGGACAACGCTCTCGACTGGGAAAACACCCTGCTCATCGTCACCGCCGACCACGCCAACAGCTTAATGAGGCTCAATCCGGAAAAGAAACTCGCTCCCGGCGACCTGCCAGAACAGAAATGCGTCGCCGCGCTCTGCGAGTATCCCGGAGGAGAAGTTTTTTATTCAACGAGCGGGCACACTAACGAACTTGTCAGCGTCTACGCGAAAGGGGCCGGAGTCGAGATATTCACGAAACACGAAGGCTCTTGGTATCCGGGGACAAGGCTGATTGACAACACGCATATATTTGAAGTTATGAATGAAGCGGCGACGGGAAAAGCTGAAAGCTCGCCAGCTCCGGCGGCGAAATAATCAGGTTGTCAGACTGACGACAATCGAAGCGGCTAAGACTAGCGCTGGGATGACGATTATCAGAATAACAGCGGCGCGGCGCGGCAGGAACGAGAAATGCATGATAGACAGTTTGAGGTCAAGCGCCGGGCCTAAGAGCATGAACGAGAGTTTCGACGCGGCGCTGAAACCAATCATCGCGGCGGGGATGAAAGCGTCGGCGTCGGAACAAGTAGATAGAATAAACGAGAAGAGCATCATAGCCGGGACGCTGACAATCGAGTTGCCGCCGACGGCGCTGACAATGTCCGCCGGGACGAGCGACTTGATTGCCGCAGCGATGGCGGAAGCGGCTACGATGTAGACCATCATCCGGGTGAAATCCCCGGCGGCGTCGTCCAACCCCGCTTTGACTTTTTCCTCGAAAGAAAGTCCTCCGGGCTTCTCAACCGCGCAGTCGCACATCCTTTCGGGTTCGTCCGGGAATGGTTGAGCCGATAGTTTTCCGTCACGGTCAAGGAAAAGGAAAATCAGTCCTGTGGCCACAGCAAGTATGAACCCTGCCGCGAAACGGATATGTATGATGTGAGGAGCTGACGAGAACGCGACGCTTGTGCTCGCCACCACAATCGGGCTGAGGGACGGGACTGCGACCATGAGAGTAACCGCGACCGGAAGCGGAAGTCCGCGTCTGGCAAGCCGCGCGGCAATCGGAACTATCGAGCATTCGCACAGCGGAATCACGAACCCCGCCGCCGCCGCGATGAATATCGACACGATTTTGTTTCCGCTGAACAGCCTGCGGAACGCGTCCTGCGGCACGAAGGCGAAGATGAACGCCATGAGGGAGGCGACCGCGATGAAGGGGGTCGTCTCCACAATCAGCCCGACGAAGAACAACCTGAATTCGCTCAACTGTTCCAAATCATCCGCAGGCTCCGCCCGCCCGCGCTCCTCTCCAGCCCACATCAGTGAAAATGCGGACTAGAACATGAACGGCTTTCTTAGATAGCTCCTGTTAATATAAGGGTCCGTCGGAGTTTCCGCGGTTTCGATTTTTTCAGCCTCGATATAATAGATGTTCTCCGGGCCGTCGCCGCGAGGCTCCGCAAACTTGCGCGTCACGCCATAAACACGCGCCCACTGATCATTGGCGGGCGGGGCGGCAGAGCCGACGCTCACTTTCATAGACACCGCCACCGCGTGAACTATGCAACATGGGATTACGTATCGCACAAGCGAAAAGAAGCCTTCTTCCGATTCGGCGCTTTCATAGACGAAACCCTGAACGGCAACCCTGTCTCCGACGAACGCGTCGCCGCCCCCGCTCAACAGCATGTGCAATTCCATAAGATTTATCGGAGAATATGAAACTGCCTCCGGTTTAGTCCCGTCTGCAGTCGAGATTTCAATTTTCATATCCGACGAATGAGGTTTCCTCAGCGCGTCTGCGTCGACCATAGACGATGTGGCTGAGAAAACGCCTTTGTTCTTCATCATTCCGCTCGCCGAGCCGAGCACCGTCGCGGGAGAAGCGAATCCCAAAATGACCGGGATAAGAATAAAAACGAAAGAAAGCGCGGCGGCGGCGCGCGCCGCGAGAGAGTCCCCCCCGCGCGGCTTGGAATGAGAGTGGCCGTGGTTATCATCGCAACCGCCGCTCCTCCGCTCCACAGAGGAATATGCTATCGACGCTGTTATAAGCAGCGCTGCCGCCCCAACTGTCAACGGTTGGTATCTCTCGTGAAGATAGTGTTTTATCATGTCGTCGCGGAAAAGATAAAGCAGAAAATAACCATACGCGAATAGCGCGATTTTTCTCGCAAGCCGGACGGCGGAAAAGCGCTTGCCCTCAGAAAGCTCCATTCAAGCAAGCTCCTTCTTTCTGATGACCAGCGCCGACAGCGTGACGGCGACAACCACGTACATCGCCGCTGAAAAAACCATCGCGAACAACAGGTTGGCGGGAACCGAAACCGAGCCTGAAAGGACCGGGCCGGGAGAGTAAGCGCCGAGATTCGGCAGCGCGTAATATAAAAGCCGGGACATCCCCTGCGCTAGCGGCGACGCGCTGTCCCAATATATTTTCAGGTCGTCCGCCATCCCTCCCGCCAGCAGGATCAGTATCCCGGAAAACACCGAAAGATACTGCGTCGTCACGCAGGAGAACAGCACGATGTAGTTGCACAGAATCACCATCTCAAGATAGATGAAAAAACAAGCGAGGAAAATTTCCGGCTTCCACACATTGGTCTGGAACTTCAGGTAGAAAAGCAGAACGGTCGCCAGCGAAAAAATCAGGATGGCCACAGCGACGAGGAGGCCGAGGGTTTTTCCCACAACCCATACCGGGCGCGGGAGCGGTTTGGAGAGCGTGCACAATATCTCTTTGTCGCGGATTTCCCTGCCGAGCAGGTTCGAGCCTGCCATCAGAGTGATGAAAACGCCGGCTACGAACACCGCGCCGACCCCGGTGTCGACAAACATCTTCATGCGCTCGACCACTGCCATCTCCGCCACGACGTAGCCGCCGAAAATCATCGCCACGCCGACGAAAAAGACGCCCGCTATCGTTCGGTCTTTCAGCAATTCGGCGATTGTGGCCGCCGACACCCAGAATGCTCTCCTTATCATTTTTCGCTCCCCATCATGGACATGAATATGTCTTCCAGCGTTTCTCCGGGCCTGCTTTCGGATATGCCCTTCATCGTGTTCTCATATATTATGCCGCCGTCGCGGATCACGCATATCCTGTCGCATATCATCTCGATGTCGGACAGTATGTGAGAGCTGAAGAAGACGGTTTTGCCTTTCTCGCGCCGTTTCATGATAACGTCCCTGAACATCTTGCGGCCCATGGGGTCCAAACCGTTCATCGGCTCGTCCATAATCAGCAGTTCCGGGTCGTTAATCAGCGCCTGAGCGAACCCTATCCTCTGTCTCATTCCTCTGGAATGCTTGGCGACCGGAAGGCGAAGTTCCCTGTCCATGCCGAGTTCGTCCGCCAGCGCCCCGATTCTTTTGTTTATCTCCGAGTGAGACAGCAGGAACATCCGGCCTACGACATACAGCGCGTTGTATCCCGACAGATACGGATAGAGTACCGGGTTGTCAGGAAGGAACCCGATCCGCTCGCGGCTTTTCGACGAGCCGGGGCTGTCTCCCAGAACAAGAATCTTGCCCGATGTCGGGGTTATGAACCCCATCACGCTCATAAGAGTCGTGGTTTTTCCGGAGCCGTTCGGGCCGAGGAAACCGTATATTTCGCCTTTCCGCACATTAAAAGAAAGGTCGTTGACGGCGGCGACTGTTTCTTTGCGCAAAAATCCGGTTTTATAGGTTTTTTTCAGATTTGAGATTTCGAGCGCGTTCATATTCTTTTCCTGCCGCCTTTCGGAGTCTCGGCCTGATACTCTCTCATTCTCTTGTAGTGCTTGTTCCGCACTTCGGGCTTGTTGGTCGCGCCCTCCTCGGTTATCACGTAAACGCCGCCGAAAGGCTCCTGAGGAACCTCTGAAAGCAGCCGCGCCGCCACAAGCTCCTCGACGTCCCTCGGCCTTCTTCCCTTTATGCTCTCAAAAAAAACGGCGGCCTTATCTATCTCATCTATGTGCATCTCCACCATTATCATGCCGGCTTGGTTCTGAAGCTGGACGCGAGTCGCATCGTCTTTCGCCTTCTCGATGGAGTCCGCCAGAAAACCTATGGCCATCTCATAGTTGCGCCCGGCGGCGTACAGGTCGGCCACCTCGTCGACGGACGATGAATACTTGCCGGAGTTCCGATGGGATATTTCCGCGTACATGCCTCCCATCTCCCAGTCGCCACGGAAATAGTAGCTCATGAACGACAGGTTGGAAGCTATCATGGCCGACTTGGGGTTGTTGCGCAGTCCGGCTTCCGAAAGCAGGAAAGCCAGCTCCAGTTCCTCGTCCCAAGCCAGCAGGGTGGAGCCGTAGTAATAGGCATACTCGAATGTGGGGTCCAGAATCGTCACCATCCGGATAAGCTCATACATCTCGATCGAATCGGCGGTGGTCCGCGACAGTCCCGCCTGCGCCATCAGCCCCGATAACTTTGCCCCGGACGCCTGCTCCTTTCGCATCTCGAACGCTTGATCCGCTTTTAGAGACATTGCTCGTATCCAGAACACATTCGCCGTCGCTTTCTTAATTGGCTGCGGCAGCATGTTGAGCACGCTAATATGCGAATACTTAGACGGGCGCTCAAGCAGCGTTTCGTCCGACCACATAGCCGTTTTCCATTGTTTGTGGAGAACATTCGTCTGCTCGCGAAGCAGAGTCAGCGCGAGGAAACACGCCGCCAGCAGGAACAGGGCGTCTGCGTTCGTCGCGAGGAACCTTGCCGCGCGCGCGGTTGTCGAACCCTTCACATTCATGATGTCAATCGCCGGTAAGAGCGGCTTCTCATAGCCGCCCCGGCACGTCGCTCCTGAAGCTAATTATAGCGAGCCTTAGTCGCCGACGCGCATAATTAATGTAATGACCTTAAAGAGCGCTTGTCAAGAAAACCGCCGCCCCGGCTCAAAACGGAGCGCGAAAGCTTTATTTAAACCGTTTCGGCGCTTATAATATGCTCCAATTTTGGAGCGGCACGGGATGTTCACCTGCGGAGGAATTCAATGATTTACAAAGACGTCGAAAAAATTGTGGACGACGCGATATCCACCATCGGAAAAAACATTATCCTCGGATTGCCGATAGCGGTCGGCAAACCCACGGTGATCGCGAACGAATTCTACAGAAGGGCGAAAGCCGATCCGAGCATCAAACTTACTATGATGAGCGGACTTACTCTGCAGACGCCCGCATGGAACAGCGACATTGAGCGCAGGCTGATACAGCCGCTCTCCGAAAGGCTCTTCGGCGGCTATCCCGACCCGGTGTACATGAGGGACGCCCACGCGGGGAAACTTCCCGCCAACGTAGACCTTCAGGAGATTTATCTTTCTCCGGGAACCGGGCTTGGCAAACCAGCCATGCAGCAGGGCTACATGTCCAGCAACTACACGCATGTCGCAAGAGACATCGAGGCCGCCGGTTGCAACGCGATGGCTATCATGGTCTCCGAAAAATCAGCAACAGGCAAGCACAGCACAGGGAGCAACGCGGACGCCACTGTCATGCAGCTATGGGACATGAACCGGGCGCGAGCCGCCGGACGCAACGTCGCCATCCTCGCTCAGGTCAACCGCAACATGCCTTACATGTACGGAGCCGGTGAGTGTTCGCCTGAAGAATTCACGGGCATACTCGACTGCGACGCCGGCCACCACCCGATTTTCGCCCCTCCGAAAGAGCCGATAACAGTCACCGACTATTCCATCGGTTTCCATGTCAGCGCCCTCATCAAAGACGGCGGCACTTTTCAGGTCGGCTTCGGCTCGCTGGCAGACGCCATCGTGTACGCCTTACAACTGCGGCACGAGAAAAACGATGTTTACAGAAGAATCGTAAGAGACACGAAAGTCGACGAGAAGTTCATGCCTATCATTCAGAAAGTGGGCGGGGAGGAACCTTTTGAGAAAGGGCTGTACGGCTGCTCCGAGTTCATCTTCGACGGCTTTATCCGTCTCATGGACAGCGGCATCATCAAGCGCCGCGTTTACGATCATCCCATCCTTCAAAGCCTGCTCAACGAAGGCGTCATCGGCGAGGAAGTCACCGCCGACAACATAAACGTGCTGCTCGACCGGGGAATAATCGGCCCGTGGATAACCGAGGAAGTTTTTCGCGCGCTGCGCAAGTTCGGGATTTTTAAGGACAACGTGGCGTGGGACGACGGCTGTCTAGTGTTGCCGAACGGCGATAGAATTCCCGCCGACATGCGGGACATCGTCGCCCGCAACCGCGTGGTGAACGAGTGCCTTGGCGACAAGCTAACCAACGGGCTTCTCATCCACGCAGGCTTCTTCATCGGCTCTCGATGGTTCTACGACCAGTTGATGAACATGGACGACGCCCGCCGCCGCGAAATCAAGATGCGCGAGATAAGCTTCGTCAACCAGATTCCCGGACAAGACGAACTGAAGCTCCTGCAACGGCTGCACGGCCGCTTCGTCAACACAGCAATGATGGCTACAGTCCTCGGCGGCGTCGCCTCCGACACGCTGGACAATAATCAGGTCATCAGCGGCGTCGGCGGCCAGTTTAACTTCGTGTCTATGGGGCACGAGATTCCCGGAGCGCGCTCAATCATCGTCGTGCGAAGCGTCCGCGCCGGCTCCTCCGGCCCGGAGTCCAACATCGTCTTCAGCGTCGGCAACCTCACCATCCCCCGCCACCTGCGCGACATCTTCGTCACCGAATACGGCATCGCAGACGTCCGAGGAAAAACCGACCGCGACACAATCATAGAAATTCTCAAGATAACAGATTCAAGATTCCAGCAGGCGCTGTTGAAAAAGGCAAAGGAGAACAGCAAAGTTCCCGCCGACTACCAGATACCGCTGGCTTTCAGGGGCAATCTGCCGGAGGCAGTGGCGAACCTCGCCAAGCCTTTCATCAAAGAGGGCCTGTTCCCCACATTCCCGTACGGAACGGAACTGACCAAGGAAGAGCTTGGGCTTGCAAAAGCGCTTCGCGGGCTGAAGGCGAGGCTGACCCCAAAAGGGTTCCGGCCGACCGGAGCCGCGATAGGCAAAACATTCAGGCCGCCCGCCGCCGCGCGTCCTTACCTAGAGCGCATGAAACTGGATTCTCCCGCCGACCGCAAAGAGAAAATCATCCAGAAACTCGTCCTCTACGCTCTCGCCGAAGACGGCGTCATCTAGTCCGAATCAGGGTTTAGTCCGGCTTTCCCTTGCGAAAAATAAGGTTTAGCTGAGCATGAATATTCTGTTGTCAATCGTCATTGGCGTTGCCCGTGGGTTCTATTTTCTTTGCTCTCCAAGCATCGAGCCGCCGGGAGATAGCCGCTTCGTTTCCCTGCTCGGTTGGGCGGTAATAAACCGTTCCTGACATCTCTTCGGGGAAATAATCGGCGTCGATGTGATGTCCGGGAAAGTCGTGCGGGTATTTGTATTCGTCTCCTGATTCTTTTTCGGCGGAGAAGTCATAGTTGCGCAGATGGAGAGGGACTGGGCCGAGAGGTTTGTCGCGGACGTCGGCCTCGGCCAGTTTGAGGGCGGAATAAGCGGCGTTGCTTTTTGGGCATGTGGCGAGGTAGACGCAGCAGAAGGCCAGAGGGATGCGGGCTTCTGGCATGCCCACGAATTCGACGGCGCGGACGGCGGATGCGGCCACGTTGATGGCGTTCGGGGCGGCGCAACCGATGTCCTCCGCGGCAAAGATGACCATTCTGCGGGAGATAAATTCAGGGGCCTCGCCTCCGGCCAGAAGACGGGTCATCCAGTGCAGCGCCGCGTCGGGGTTCGAGCCGCGCATGCTCTTGATGAATGCCGACACCATGTCGAACCTGTCCGTGCCTAGCCGCTGGTAGTCTAGCTGTCTCATCCCGGCGGTCTCGCGCACGAGGTCGGCGGACAGTTCGCCGTCCGCTCCGGCGACCCGCGCCGCCAACTCCAGCAGGTTCAGCATAACGCGTGCGTCGCCGTTGGAGTAAAGCAGAAGCTCGTCGAGCGCGGCCTGCGGGATGGCGGGGGGCATGGGGAGGGCGGCGGCGCGCGCCGTCTCTGCCGCTCGCAACGCAAGCCGCGTCATCGCGGCGGCGTCCAGTCTGTTGAAGCGAAAAATGGAAAGACGCGATCGCAGCGCCGGATTGAGCACGAAGTACGGATTTTCAGTGGTGGCCCCGATGAGTGTGAGCAGGCCGCTTTCCAGATGGGGCAGGAATGCGTCCTGCTGGGCTTTGTTGAATCTGTGGAACTCGTCAACGAAGATGACCGTGCGCTTGTCGTGAGCGGCGAGACGGTCTTCGGACTCGGCGACGACTCTTACGATATCTTCCTTTTTCGAAGTGACGGCGCTGTATTCCTCAAAGTGAGCGCCCGCGCGGCGGGCGATTATACGGGCGAGCGTGGTTTTTCCAATTCCGGGAGGCCCCCAGAACACCATCGAGGCCAGTATGCCCGAATCGTGGATTTTGCGCAGGGGGCGGCCTTCGCCCAGAAGGTGGTCCTGCCCGGCGAAGTCTTCCAGCTTGGAGGGCCTCATGCGGGTGGCGAGCGCCTGCGCCCGCTCGAGATTCTCTTCGAGCCGCGCTTTGAACAGGTCTCCCCCTACAGCGTTTTTTTTCACTATTTGCGTTCCTTCGGCTGCTCTTTTTCCAACCGGAATCCAGTAAATGGATTCTACGAAATCATTCTACTTCAACCGGCGCGCCAATTCCAGAGGGGCTTCAATGCTCTATGTCGCAACTATACCGGATTCCTCGATAGAGCCGACGAACCGGGGCGGTTTTCATAGCGGCGAACCGCTTCTCGCCCCCAAGAGCAACTTGAGGGAGCCACCCTTTTTTTGTTTATGAACCCTATGTTCTATCCACTGTAAAAACGCGGCTTGCGTCCCGCGATTTATCCGTACCGAAAAATCGCCCCCGAATCCTAATGACGGATTCGTGCTCATTATACACCGCCGGCGCGTTCCTACATCCGCCCGCGCCGACATAACTGTTTTTCTTGCCACAGGCCGCGTTGTAAGCGTTTTTCTTGTCGCAGGCTGTTATGTAAGCGTTTTTCTTGCCTTGTAAGCGTTTTTCTTGTCAGACTAAGAAGCTTACAGCATTTGCCGCCGTAACTGTTTTTCTTGCCACATGCTAAAATATAACTATAATTCTCGTGTTGTAAGCGTTTTTCTGGAGGAAGTCATGTCTGAAAAAGACAAAGACGAATCGACCCGCAGACCCGCAGGATATGCGGCGCTTGTCGAGCGGTACGACCTTGATGTCATCCCAAATTGGCATATTTCCTTTGTCATTAACTCCGGAATACATCAAGTTGATTCTTCCGGCGGCGTGATTGAGGAAGTTTTTCCGCTTAAGTATTGGCCCGGGGATATGCTGGGAGATCATCTTGAATTCGCGCTTAAGTATGACGGCACGAACCTTGCGATACTAGCCAGTTTATTTCAAGAAATAGAAGAAAAAGATTTTCTCGAATATGCGCAGTCCAAACCTAGTGGCAAGTACGTAAGGCGACTATGGTTCCTATACGAGTTTCTCACAGGCAAAAAACTCCCGTTAGCCGACTTGAAGAGGGGCAACTATGTCGATCTGCTAGAATCATCAGAATACTATACGGTTTCTCCAGCCCGCATAGTCCGTCGCCAACGAATCAATGATAATTTATTGGGAAATCACCAGTTCTGTCCTTCGGTTCGTCGCACAGATATCCTTCGCGACTTCGAAAAAACAAACCTTCCCGATAGATGCCGCCAAGTTGTATCAGCCTATCCTCCGGAAATGCTAAAGCGCGCTCTTGGTTATCTCTACGCCAAAGAAACTAAATCTTCCTTCGAGATAGAACACATCAATCCCACTTCAAATAAGACGGAAAGATTTGTTTCTCTGCTTCAACTGGCGGAGCAAAAAGATTTTTATGATAAAAAGAGTTTGATAGAGCTTCAGAATCGCATTGTCGATGCGCGGTTCCGTGATTCCGACTACCGGCGCACACAGAATTATGTGGGGGAGTCGGTCGCTTGGCAAAATGAAAAGATACACTTCGCATGTCCAAAACCTGAAAATCTGCCTGACCTTATGGAAGGCTTAGAGATTTCCTTCAAGTTCATGGACGAGGGCAATGTTCCCGCCGTGATTCACGCCGCCGTCGTTTCATATGGATTTGTTTTTCTGCATCCGTTCGAGGATGGCAATGGTAGAATTCACCGGTTTCTGATCCATAACATTCTTGCTCGCCGCGGTTTTACACCCGAAGGCATCATGTTCCCGGTGTCGGCATCCATGTTGAAGAATCCCGCCGACTATGATGCTTCTTTGGAATCGTTTTCAAAGCGTCTAATGCCATTAGTGGAATACTCTCTTGATGAAGATGGCCGTATGACCGTCCATAATGATACGGTTAAATGGTACCGCTATATTGATATGACTCCGCAAGCAGAAGCGCTGTTTCTGTTCATTGAGAAGACTATTGATACTGAACTGGCGGGTGAATTGTTATTCCTAGCAAATTACGATGAAACCAAGAAAGCTATACAGGAGATTGTGGATATGCCCGACAGGCAAATCGACATTTTCATCCGCTTTTGTCTGCAAAACAATGGCAGACTCTCAGGGCGGAAACGAGCAAGCCATTTCGAGGCTCTTTCGGATAATGAAATTTCCCGAATGGAAAAAGTAGTGCAACTATTTTACGACAAGAAATCGCCTGCCCGGCGATAATACAGACAACAATCTCGGATTCACTCTAATTGTTTCTTTCCAAGAACTTCTTAAAGTCTGGTAGTTGGAGGAAACCTAAGCTTGCGTAAAGCTTTTGATTCAATCTTTCTTATATTGCTTGGATTTTCATTCATTGATTCTGCTATCGTTTCGCAATCACGCGGTATTCCGTCAATCAATCCAAACCTTAATTCGAGAACACGTCTTTCCTTATTTGTCAACACAACTAGCATTTCTTGAATATGTCTTTTAAGTTGAACCCCAGAATCTTCTATCGGTATGTCATCGCCTTCGAACACGGGGACAACAATCAGTGTTGATTTATAGTGTTCTGTATGACTATTAAAAAGATCGTCATAAGTCAAAAACTCAAAATGGTTGTATTTATCTATCAAATCAATCAATTCATCTTCCCCGATATCGTTATCTTTTCTGCCAGCAATTAGCAATATCTTGGGTCTGTAAATTCTAATTCCCGTTTTATTCTCTGTTAATTCCATATTTGTTTTATCATGCATCAAATTTCTGTAATCATATGATTGATCTATCCCTTTCTGCACCGCATCAGAAAAATGCCAATGTTTTCCTTTCTTTACCAATGCCTGAATCCCGGGTCTTTTAAGTTCAACTATGTCCCAGTACAATGTGCCGTACCGCTTCCTACAAAAATCCACACGATACATCTGTTCATTTTGAGGTGTAGATAATACTATTTCTCTTGCAAATTCTTTATAGCCGCCTATTGAAAGAAACTTTGGAAACTTGGCAAAGAATTTGGATGCATTGTGCTCACTTATGTTTTTGTTATCTAAAATCATTTTCTCATATTCAAGCAAATCAGCCTTTTCAACAACATCAGACGACAATGTTATTATCTTGGTTTTCATAGCCCTCCGATAATACTAACAATTACGAGTTATCATCAACGTTACTCACTTGCGAGATGTTATACGATGCTCCTTATATTCTGTTACTTCAAGTCTCAAAATCCATAAAAGGCCTTATGAACATTGTTTTTTTAGATATTGCCGATTTTTGTAATGCTTTGCTTCGATGTTATCATAATGCTCCCTATTTGGCAAATTGAATGTTTTGTTTTAAGTAACCCGTCTTTTTTGCCAACACGGGAGTAGGGAATTCACTATGGAAAGAAGCCGGTTTTTGCGTTGAACGGAGTTCAGCGAAAAGCGGCGTCCGGGAGTTTTTTTGGAAGGGGCGCGGGGAAACCTATTTTTGCAAAAAATGGTTTCCCCGCACACATACGAAGAATCCTTAAACCCGAAAAAGCTGATATAAGAGGTTTTCGCCTTCGGCGATTGGGGAAAAACCCTTTGAAAAGGGTTCTTTCCCCAAACCCCATTTCCCAAACTTCTCACATTTTTTGTGCGGCGGGGTTATTTCTTTTTGTTTTTGTCTTTCTGGTTTTTCTGATTGTTCTGGGGGTCAGGGGCAGGCGGGGCGGGAGGGCCGGTTTTTTTAAATTTTAGAATCCAATTCGTGTTTCCGGATTCGGCGGGGGAAAACTTCACCGTTATCACTCTGCCTTCAGGCGAAAGCTCCGCGGCCGCCGGGGAGCCGGCGACTTCGGCGCTGTCAAACTGGTAAGGCTCAGGCGTGTGGAATGTCAGGGCGTAATCGAATCCGGCGACGGAGTCCTGAGAGCCGCGCAGTTCGAGCGCGGCTTCGTCCCAAGAGACGGAGCGGATGTCTGTTGCGCCCATCGTTACGTGGCGGTTGGAGGCGATGAACTGAGGCCTGTCTAGAGTCTCGACGACCGCCGCCACCTGAACGGAGTGGGGGGCCAGCCGGACGGCGTGGCCGAATTTCGGATTTCCGAGATATTTGCCGTTCCAGAAATCAAAAACATGGCACTGGGCGTTGGGAGAGAGGCCGAGAGCGGAGAACGGCAGGTGAACGAGGCGGGTTTCGGCTGATATTGTCGCGCCGTTGTCATCGTTTTCGCCCCAGTTGAAAATGCCGACGATGTGGCGCGGGGAGTCCGGGGCGTCGAGCCGGAGGGAGAGGATTTCGGGGTAGTCTTTAGTAAAAAGGTCGAGAGGACGCGCTCCTTTGGAATAGACGGGTAGAACGGCGCGGGCGATTGCCAGAGCGTCGGGAGTCATGTCGGCGGGCGGGTCGGCGATTTCAAGCATCTGGCCGGAGAGCGCGACGGCGCTCGCCCACGCTATCAGGGCGTCCTTCGGCAGCGGGGCTTCTCCCCACCTTTTCGCTGTTTCGTCCGACCCGGTGTAGATGACGTCCGGGTCATTGTGCCAGAGGACGTTGTTGAGGAACTGCCGCCGGATCATAGAGGAGAAAGCGGGTTTGAACCCCTGCGCGGCGTAACCTTTTTCCTCTCCGATGCGCGGGGCGGTGTCCAGCCCGGTTCTCATGCCGTCCACCAGACCTGCGTGGATGCCGACGGGCACGCCGACGGCGAGTATGTAAACGTCAGGCCCGGCGGCGTCGCGGATGGCGCGAAACGCTTCCCTGAATATCTCCGCGCGCGTCCTGCCCTTCGCCGCGTAGCTCCTTCCCAGAAGGGAATAGTAGGTGAAGTCGACTTTAATTATCCCGAAGCCCCATTCATGGACCAAGCGGGAAATCGTCCCGCTCATCCAAGCGAGGGCGTCCGGGTTGGAGATGTCGAGCGCGCGCTCGTTGGACGGTATGATGGCTGAGCCGATGACGTCCGGGTCGAGGAACCAGCCGGGGTTGTCGCGGCAGACGGGGGAATCGGCGGCAGCCGAAAAAGGAGCGATCCATATCGAGGGAGTCAGCCCGCGCGCGCGGATCGCGTCCGCCAGCGCCTTCATCCCTCCGGGGAATTTTTCATTCGGCTCCCAGTCGCCTCTTTTTCTTTCCCATCCGCCGTCGATGTGGAACGCGTTGAGACCGAACGGGGCTAGCTTTTCGGAGGCGGCGGCGAGGTTATCCAGAATGACCTTTTCATTTATGTCTGTTGAATATTTTGAGTACCAAGTGTCCCAGAAAGTCGGCACGGGGCGGAGGAGTGAAGCGGGGACGCCGTTTTCCACGGCTGAAGCGCGCGCGAAAACGTCCAGCGCGCCGAGAGGGGCGTCCCAAGCGCCCATGATAAAAAAGGCGTCGGACTCGAGCGCGGAGTACGGGCCGACTCTGCGGGCGGGGGAGAACGAGGAGCGGGCGTGGAACAGGCCCAGTCCGCGCCTGCCGGTGCGCGCGTCCAAAGCAGGCTCGACCGCGCCGCCGCCGGTGGACACCGAGCCGAAAGCCGCGCGCTGCGACAGGAACCCGCCGACCAGAGCGCGTCCTGATTTCTCGTCGTACAGCGCGACGCTCCAGTTGCTGTCAGACCCGTCGGCGGCCCGCGTCCTTCTCACCCAGAAATCAAACTCCAGCCTGTGTCCGTTCTCAAGGGCCACCACGTCCGCCGGGTCAAGTCCGAGGAACACTCCCGATTCGCCGCTTCCGTCCACCACAATCGGCGACAGCCTTCTGACCCCGATGGGTTTGTCCGACACGTTCTGCGCCGCGACGCTCATCAATATGAACGGCTGGTTGTCGTAAACGCGGAAAGTGTGAACGACGTCAGGGTCGGACCCGGAGCCGGTGGCTGTGACGCTGACGGAGGCTCCTTTGCCGTGCGCGTCTTCGATGTCCTCGAAGAACCAGCCGAGTTTGGCGGCCCCGCGAGTGGAGAGAGTGGATTCCTTGCCGCCCGCCGTGACGACGACCTCCGCGCGAGCGCCCCGCGCGACGGCCTCGCCGTTCGTCCGCGCGATGTCAAACGTCCCGGTCTCCATGTTGTAAATCACGGCAAGCTGCGCGCCCATAGCGAACAGCCGGTTGTCTTTCCTTACCACCGGGGCCGCGCCGGCGCCCGAACTGACAAACAGCGACAATATAATCGCGGCGGCAACGCCAGCCGCCCTGTTCTTCATTGTTTCCATCGTCTTCCACGCTCCCGCGCAACATTATACCGCCTATTCAATGTTTTTTTCTATGAGTTTGCGGGGCAACCGTTTTTTGCAAAAACCGGTTTCCCCGCGCCCCTTCCCAAAAAAACTCTTGGAGCGCCGATTTTTTTGAACTGCGTTCAACACAAAATCGGCTTCTGAACATTCGCGTCCGCGCCGCGTCCCGGTTTGTGAATTTTTTCCTTTACAACCGCGCCGCCGTTCTGATAACATTCATATCGCAACATCAAATTAAAATAACGCTTGTTTAAGGGGGAAAAGAATGGCCATACTTGATGATTTCAAATTAGATGGAAAAGTAGCGGTGGTCACCGGGGCCGGGCGCGGTATAGGGCAGACGGTGGCGGTAGCCCTCGCCGAAGGCGGCGCGAAGGTCATAGTCAACGACCTTGACATCGAGCCGGCGAACGAAACGCTCGAACTGGTCAAGAAGGCGGGCAGCGACGGCGTCGCCATCGCGGGCAACGTCGCCTCTAAAGACGACGTGCAGAAGACGGTCAAGACCGCCCTCGACAAGTTCGGCGGGCTGGACGTTATGGCGAACATCGCGGGCATCACCCGCGACGGCATGCTCCACAAGATGTCCGAAGATATGTGGGACTTCATAGTGGACGTGAACATGAAGGGCACGTTCTTCTGTTGTCAGGCGGCGATGGCGGCAATGCGCGATCTGGCGAAAGCCGACGGCAAAGAGAAAAAATCCCGCAAAATCATCAACACCTCCTCGGTCGCGGGGCTGTTCGGCAACAAGGGGCAGGCCAACTACTCGGCGGCAAAATCCGGCATCGTCGGTCTCACCAAGACGGTCGCCATCGAAGGCCTTATGTTTAACGTGCAGTGCAACTGCGTGGCTCCCGGCTGGATTGACACACGCCTCACCCAGAAAAAACCCGAAGGCTCCGACATCGGAATCCCCGATCAGGACCGCCAGCAGTCCCTGATGTACATGAACTTCATGGGAATCCGCATGGGCGCGCCCATCGACATCGCCCGCGTGGTCTATTTCCTGTCAACCTCCGGCTCCGACTACCTGACCGGAGTGACGCTGAACGTGAGCGGCGGCCTCAAGACCTGAGCCTGCTGTCGCGCGAGCAACCGCGGAGCGCGTTCAGAACCCGGAAGACTCGCTGATTTCGGATTTAAGAAAACCAAAACCGCCCCGACTCACATCGGGGCGGTTTTTTTCATGCGCGCATATGAAGTATTAAAAGATTTATCCATTGTGCCGGGATGCGGAGGTTATTCCGGCTGAGCGCTTTCGCGGAGCCGCTGTTCGAGTTTTTTCTGACAGATGATGTTGGTGAGGTCGCCGCGCGTGCGTTCGATTATTGGGCGGAACTGGTCTTGTTTGCGGCGCATGGGCAGCACGGCGTCCGTGTGGTCGAACTTCATCAGGATGCCCTGCAGGTCGTCCATCAGGTCCATGAAGGCGATTGATTCGTCGATGCGGTCGTTGCGGAGCAGGTCGAGAATGTGGCGGCGAAGCTCTCCGATGACATCCGCCATGCCGAGGAGGTAGCCGCGTTCGGTGGCCCCGATGTCCTCGCGCGAGGGCGGTTCCTGTCCTGAGATGAAAGCCAGAGTGAGGGCGGCTTCGGCGTATTCCTGTTGTGCCTCTTCAGCGAAACCGAACCTGCTTTCGAGGGCGGCGAGTTCTACCGCGGCGTCGCGGCCTTTGGCTATCAGCTCGCGGGCTTCGTCGAACCTGCCGCGGTGGATGTGGCGCACCGCCTGCACGGAGTCGCGGCGCAACTCCCTTGCCGTCACATACGCCCATTCCCGTTTGCCGTCTATGCCGTCGAAATGGTTTTTCAGGGTTTCTATCTCAGCGTAAAACTTTTCCGTCAGGCTCATTATTGTCTCCTCAATCGCGCGGGCCTCGCGTGTCGCGCTGTCTTGCGGCGCCGCGCCGTGTTCCGTCGATTATACAGTTTTTGCGGAGCTTTGAACAGGAGATTGACGAGGGCGGCGCGGCGGACATATCATTTCGGCGTGAGGCGGCAAGGCTCCCGGAGGGCGCGATGGCGACGATAGGTTTCGCCGGATACGGATTCATGGCAAGGGTCAGGCGCGACGCATACGCGGCTGCGGGAGGCTCGCGTCCGTCGTTCGCGGCGGACACCGACCCTGCGAGGCGCGCGGAGGCGGAAGCGGCGGGCATGAAGGCGTTCGCTTCCATCGAAGAGATGCTTGAGCGCGCTAGGCCGGACGTGGTGGACGTGTGCCTGCCGACGCACCTGCACGCGCCTGCGGTCAGGGCGTCTCTGGAGGCCGGGGCGCACGTGTTTTGCGAGAAACCGCTGTGCGCCGACCCCGCGGAAGCGCGGGCGCTGGCCGCGCTGGCGGCCTCAAGGGGACGGTTGCTGCTCGTCGGCCACATCCTACGGTTTTTTCCGGACTACCGGACATTGCTGAACAGTTACAGGAACGGGGATGTCGGATCGCCGGGAGTGGCGCGCGCGCGCCGGCTGACCAATCGGCCCCCAGACTCGCGCCCGTGGTACTGCGACGACGCGCTCTGCGGCGGCGTGATACTCGACCTGATGATTCACGACATAGATTTTGCGCTGCTGGCGCTGGGAGCGCCCGAAAGGGCGTTCGCGCGGCGGGCATGCGACCCGGCATCGGGGCTCGATTTCGCTCTGGCGACGCTCAGATTTAAATCCGGGGCTATGGCCCACTTCGAGGCGTGCTGGGCCGCTAACATCGGTTTCAGATACGAGTTCGAGCTTGCGGGAGACCGGGGCTTGCTCCACATCGACAGCGCGTCCAAACCCGCTCTAAAGACTTCTCTTTACGACGGCTGCTCGCGACTCGAAAACCCGACAACGAAATCTCCGATGGCTCTTCAACTCGAACATTTCTTGGACTGCGTGGAAAACGGGGCGGAACCGTTGATAAACGCGGACGAAGCGGCGCTCGCGGTGGCCGCCGCAGACGCGATAGCGCGCTCCGCGAGGGAAGGAAAGGTTGTCGTCATTGAAACTTAAAGCGGTCATGGCAAGTTTCGCTCACCCGCACGCCAATAGTTACGCGAACTGTCTGGCGAGGCGGGAAGACGTCTCCGTCTGCGGCGTGTACGATGACGATGCGCAACGAGGGAGCGCGGCGGCGGAAAAGCTGGGCGCGGCTTACGACGACAATCTGCCGGAGCTGCTCGACCGGCTGAAACCTGACTTCGCGGTGATATGCTCTGAAAACGCGGCGCACCGCCGGGACGCCGAGGCGTGCGCCGCCGCCGGAGTCCACGCGCTCTGCGAAAAACCTATCGCGCACACGCTCGCCGACGCGCGCGCGATGATGTCGGCTTTCGAGCGCGCCGGGCGGATTCTCTCCATCGCGTTTCCTGTTAGGTATTCCCCGCCAGTGGCGAGGTTGAGGGAAAAAATCATGGCCGGGGAGATAGGCCGCCCGATAGCCGCCTCCTGCACGAACCATGGACGCATGCCCCCCGGCTGGTTCCTCGACGCCGCGCAGTCCGGCGGCGGAGCGGTTATCGACCACACCGTCCACGTGGCGGACGTCCTCCGCTGGATTCTTGCCGCCGACGCCGTCGAGGTGTTCGCGGAAGTCGGAAACTCTCTCCTGCATTCGGGTTTGGGGCTGGACGACGCGGGCTTGCTGTCCGTGAAGTTCGAAGGGGGCTTTTTCGCGACCATTGACACGAGTTGGTCGCGCCCGAAATCGTTTCCGACATGGGGCGACGTGACGATAAACATCTTTGGAGACGCTGGCGCGATCGAGCTTGACGCGTTCGCGCAGAACGCTCTCTGTTGCGACGACAGGGCGGGGATGGCGGTCTGGAAGGGATGGGGCGACAACATGGACGCGTTGCTTATCGACGACTTCGTCCGCGCGGTCCTCGCCGGCGGCCCGGCTCCCGTGCCCGCTATCGACGGCCTCAAAGCTCTCGAAATCGCTCTCGCCGCCTACGAATCCGCCCGCCGCGTCGCGCCTGTCTCGCTGCCGCTCTAAAGGCGGGGAGTTAAGGGAAAACTTTTGAAAAAGTTTTCCCTTAAAATCCCTTTTGAAACGTTTCAATGAGCGCGGCGAAGCGGGCGCGTTCGCGCCTTCGCTCCGCCGCGCTCATGTGAAAAGATGTTGGATAAGGGTTTTTCAGTGGAATCTTATTCATAAATGATTTTGTATGGGTCGTCGGGAGGGGAAGCGCGGAGGCGATTCGCTCTCAAATCCTAAAGGCGGATTCGGGTTTTATACATCGATACCAAGGTCGCCTTGGTATCGCACAAACCGAAAGCTCCGCTTTCATTGCCATCGTCTCCCCCGTTGCCAAGGAGACCTTGGCAACGATGAGCGCGTTGCGATGAAGCGCGCCGCGATGAGCGCGCTAAGCGAGTTTCTCTTTGGAAGCCGGAGGCGCTGTTGAAATTCAGTGTTCCGGCTTGGGGTTATCGGTTTTCAGGTTCGTCGCGGGTGAGGATGTCGATGATGCGCATGATGTTCGCCCCTTGTTCGGAGAGCGGGACGAGGTCGGTGGAGTTTTCGTCGGGGGCGGTGAAGGCGTCGGAGTCGATGCGTTCGCGGGCGAACTTGACAAAGCCTTCGAACTCGGTCTGCATGCGCTCCATTTTCATGCGCATGTGGAGGATGACTTCGATGCCGGCGAGGTTGATGCCGAGGTCTTGGTGGAGCCTGATGATTCGTTGGAGTTTTTCGACGTCGGACTGGGAGTAGAGGCGGGTGTTCTGGGAAGTGCGTCTGGGGCGGATGAGGCTGGCTTTCTCGTATATGCGCAGGGTCTGTTGCGGCACGCCGAGCATGTCGGCCACCACGCTGATGACGTAAACGGGTTTGTCTCTGTCTATGTCCATGGCCGTCTCCCGGCGCCGCGCGTCACAGCCCGGCGTAAAGCGCCGCCCTCGGATCTTCGGGGTGCGATTCGGCAAATTTCCTCAGCAGTTCCCTGTCCGCTTTCGACAGGTTGCGGGGGGTCGCCGTTTTTATTTTAACGTAAAGGTCGCCGCGCCCTTTGTTTTGCAGCGACGGGAATCCTTTGCCTCTGAGCCTGAAAGTTTTGCCGGAGTCCGTGCCTTCGGGAATCTTGATGGACGATTTCCCTTCGGGGGTGGGCACTTCGAGCAGCGCTCCGAGCGCGGCTTCGACTATGGTGACGGGCAGTTCGACGTAAAGGTTGTTGCCTTTGCGCTCGAAGAGGCTGTGGGGGGAGACCTGAGTGATGATGTAGAGGTCGCCGGCGGGTTGGCCGGCGGCGCCGGGCCTGCCTTTGCCGGGGATTCGGATTTTCGAGCCGTTATCGACGCCCGCCGGGATTTTCACGGACATGCGTTTGATGGCCGGGACGCTGCCGGAGCCGCCGCATTTGCCGCAGGACGGGCCGGAGGTCATGCCTGAGCCGCCGCACGCGCGGCAGGGCTGGGAGATGTTGAACATGCCGCGACCGATTTTCGCTTGTCCTGAGCCGCCGCAGGCGGGGCAGGGGCCGGGGGCCGAGCCGGGCGCGGAGCCTGAGCCGCCGCAGTTGCCGCACGCGTCGAACCCCTGAAACGAGATATCCTTTTCGACGCCCTTGAAAGCTTCGTCGAATGAGATTGCCAGAGAGAGATGGATGTCCTCGCCGCGAGCGGGCCGCCTGAAGTGGGACGCCGCGCCGCCGCCGCGCCCTCCTCCGAACAGCGTCTCGAATATGTCGCCGAATCCGCCGCCCCCGCCTCCGAAATCGAATCCGCCCTGTTGGTATTCGTATCCGCCGCCGCCGGGGGGGAACCCTTGCCCGCCCTGAAATCCGCCGGGGCCGTACGCGTCGTACTCCTGCCGCTTCTTCGGGTCGCTAAGCGTCTGGTATGCCTCGCTGATGTCCTTGAATTTCTTTTCCGCCTGTGGGTCGTTCGGGTTGACGTCCGGGTGGTGTTTGCGCGCGAGCCTCCGGTAGGCCTTTTTGATGTCGGCCTCCGTCGCGTTCTTTTCGACTTCGAGTATTTTATAGAAGTCCTGAGCCATTGCTCGCCGCCTCGCCGCCGTGTGTTCCGGCGGACACTTCTCATCAAATTATATCCTGACTGAACAGCGCCTGAACATCAGTCCGAAAGTTGCGGCGGCTGTTGTTTTCTGCACACGACCACTTTGGCGGGCCGAAGCAGCTTTTCGTCTATCCTGAACCCCTTCTCAATTTCCTCGGTTATCCGGCTGTCCTCGACGTCGGGCGAATCGACAGTGTAGAGGGCCTCGTGGATGTTCGGGTCGAAGAACTCGCCGACAGAGTCGAAGGGAACAACGTTGAACTCCGCGAGGACGTCGATCATCTGCCGCTCTACGAGGGACATGCCTTCAAGAATTTTCGCGTCCGCTTCGCCGCCTGCCGCAAACTTCAAGCCGCGCTGAAGGTTGTCCAGCACGGGAAGCAGCCTTTCCGCCATTCGGGAGTGACCGTACTTGAGCGCGTCCGCCTTTTCCTTCGTCGTTCTGCGCTTGTAATTCTCGAACTCGGCCTTCATGCGCTGGAGCATGTCAAGGTATTCGGCGCGGGTTTTTTCCAGTTCGGCGATTTTCTCGCGAGCCTGCGCCAGAGCGTCCGGAGAATCCGCGCGCGGAGCGTCGGCCGGTTCCGGGGCCGGTTCGGGAGCAGGAGCGCCTTGGGAGCTTTGTTGCCCGGCAACATCGCCGTCGCGCTCCCGTTCCGGGCGCTTCGAACTATTGCCGTCTTGTATTGGAATTTTCATGCCTTAAGCCGCCTCTCTCCATTCGATGCCGCAAGATGTCCGGACGCGGAGGCGGTAATAGAGGGCGGGAATCAACTTCCCGCCCTCACCGCCGTATATTCGCGTCATTACAGATTAGATGTCCTTGTACTCGGCGTCCACGACATCGTCGTCTCCGCCGCCGGAGCCGCCCTGAGCCGACGGGCCGGACTGTCCGGCGCCGGGCCCCGCGCCCGCGCCCGCGTCCGCTCCGCCTTGCGATGCGGCGGCCTGCTCGTACATCACCTGCGCCATCTTGTGGCTCGCCTGCATCAGCGCTTCGGACGTCTTCTTTATCTCGTCTATATCGGTCTTCTCAAGCGCGTCTTTCGCCTTCTTGAGAGCCGCCTCGATTTCGTTCTTCACTTCCGGCGTCAGCTTGTCGCCGTATTCCTTGAACGACTTCTCGGTCGTATACACCATCTGGTCTGCGTGGTTTCTGGCGTCGACTTCCTCGCGCTTCTTTTTGTCCTCTTCGGCGAACTTCTCTGAATCCTTCACCATCTGCTGGATTTCCTGTTCGGTGAGGTTGGTTGTGGCGGTGATAGTAATCTGCTGGGACTTGCTGGTGGCGAGGTCCTTTGCGGAGACGTTGACGATGCCGTTGGCGTCGATGTCGAAAGTGACCTCGACTTTGGGTATGCCGCGCGGGGCGGGCGGGATGCCGACAAGCTGGAACTTGCCCAGCGTCTTGTTGTAAGCGGCCATCTCGCGTTCTCCCTGAAGCACGTGGATTTCGACGCTCGTCTGGTTGTCCGCCGCGGTGGAGAAAGTCTCGCTCTTGCGGGTCGGTATGGTGGTGTTGCGCTCGATCAGCTTGGTGAACACGCCGCCGAGGGTCTCGATTCCGAGCGAAAGGGGAGTGACGTCCAGCAGCAGCACGTCCTTGACCTCGCCGCCGAGCACGCCCGCCTGAATCGCCGCGCCTACCGCGACCACTTCGTCCGGGTTGATGCTCTTATTAGGCTCTTTGTTCAGAACGCTTTTGACAAGGTCCTGAACCGCCGGTATGCGGGTGGAGCCGCCGACGAGCAGAATCTGGTCAATCTCGCCGGGCTTCAGGCCGGAATCGTTAAGAGCCTGTTTGAGCGGCCCGAGGGTCTTCTCAACTAGGTCCGCGGTCAGCTTGTTGAACTCGCCCCGCGACAGCTTGAGGTCGAGGTGCTTGGGACCGCTCGCGTCCGCCGTGACGAACGGCAGGTTGATGGTCGTCTCGGTGCGGCCGGAAAGCTCGATCTTCGCCTTTTCGGCGGCTTCCCGCAACCTCTGCATCGCCATCCTGTCCGCCGCCAAATCGATGCCGGAGTCCTTCTTGAACTCCTTGACCATCCATTCGACGATGCGCTGGTCGAAGTCGTCGCCGCCCAGCAGGTTGTTGCCCGCCGTCGCCTTGACCTCGATTACGCCGTCGCCGATTTCGAGCACGGACACGTCGAACGTGCCCCCGCCGAGGTCGTATACCACGACCTTCATGTCTTTGTCCTTGTCGATGCCGTAGGCGAGAGCGGCGGCGGTCGGCTCGTTGATGATTCGGAGCACTTCCAGCCCGGCGATCCTGCCCGCGTCCTTCGTCGCCTGCCTCTGACTGTCCTCGAAATACGCCGGAACAGTGATTACCGCCTGAGACACTTTTTCGCCGAGATACGCTTCCGCGTCCTCTTTGAGCTTCTGCAGAACCATAGCGGAAACCTCCTGCGGGCTGTGGCTCTTGTCGCCCAGCTTCGCGGTGAAGTTTCTGCCCATCTGCCTCTTTATGGACATTACAGTATTGTCCGGGTTGGTGACGGCCTGCCGTTTGGCGGCGGTGCCGACGATGCGCTCGCCCTCGCGGGTGAGAGCCACCACCGAAGGAGTCGTCCTGCCCCCCTCGGAATTGGTGATTACAACTGGGTCGCCGCCTTCGATAACAGCGACACAAGAGTTAGTGGTTCCAAGATCGATGCCTATAATTTTGCCCATGATGGCGCCTCCTCGCGTCAGACGATACAGTCCGACTTCATGCAAAGATTATAAAGCGTTAGCGCAATGCTGTCAAGAAGCTTAAACTATTTTTTCAGCCGCGTGAAAAATCTTTTATAAGCTCGGAGATTTATCGGTGAATATTGCCCGTCTTTTACGAAAAGCGGACGCTGGCGTCCAAAAAAAATATTTGCGCTGATAACACGCGCGCCGCATTTCGAGCGCTTTCAACTACGGCGATTCACCTCACAGTCAAAATTGCCGCATTATTTTGCTGGTATTAGGTATAGAGAGGAACTTGTTTGGGAGGCTGTTCCACAAAAAAACGTCACGCGCAAACAAGTTTCCCCGTGACGCCTATTTATGATTATTATTATGGAGGTAGGTTTATGTTAATTGGTAGAAAACGCGAGAAGAATGCGGATTGTGGGGGCGACCCGGCGGGGCGTACGGACGGGGTGGCAAAGCAGGAATGCAAGGGCGGATTCACGAATCGCCCTCTGATTCGCCCAACGGGAGAGAATCGCGACTGCGATTGTCTCCCATCGATATTTAAATATTCAAAGAGGATCAAAGAGAAACTTGAAAAAAGTTACTCTTTGGCTAATTCCTATTCCATCTATTGAGACGCGATTTCAGAGGCGAAATGGCTGGTGGCGGCGTAGAAGAGTATTGACCGCCTGCCGTTGATTTCGCCTGTGAAATAGGCGACCTGAGAGGGCGAAGCCGCGCCGGGCCATTTCTGTTCGAGCACGAACACGCCGCAGTTCGCCACGCCGGTTTCGGCGGCGGCGGGCCGAATCTCGGGCGTGTTTTTCAGCAGGTTTTCTTTGACGAGAACGGAGCCGAGCGCGCCGAGGACTTGTCCGCATTCCATCTCTTTGGCGAGGGCGACGTTGCAGCTTTCGCAGGGCTTCATTCCCTGTTTCTCGATGTCCGCGCGGACCGCGTCTGCGGCGGCGGAAACGTAGTCCCTCATGTCGATTTTCTTGGCCGCGAGAGCGGCGGGATCGGCGGATATTCTAGCGATGAACTCGAAGCTGGTAAGGTCGTCCACAGCTTTCACGTCTGACATTGAGTTGCGGCATATGCGGGCGGCGAACTTGTCCACGCCGGGCTCCTGAATGTCGCCAGTTCTGGGAACGCGGGCGGCAGGGGCGGAAGCAGGGCGCTGAGCGGCGGGGCGGACGGCGCTGTTGGGCATGGGCATGGGCGGTTCGGAGGGTTTATTGCCGAATGTCATAAATGCCGCCGCGCCGGCCGCGACGACCAGCAACACGATCAACAGTACGACTGGTTTCTTCTTCGCGTTCGGGTCTTTCGGAGCCTTAGGCGCGCGCGGAGCTTTGGGCGTTTTAGGCTCTTTAGGAAGTTTCTGTTTTTTTTCTTTCTTTTCTTTTTTCTTTTTGCCGGGGAGGATTTCCTCGTCTTCGGCGGCTGCGGGCTGTTTAGGATATTGCGGAGGCGGCGCTGCGGCGGCAGGTTGTTTAGGATGCTGCGGAGGCGGAGGCGCGGCGGGTTTGGCGGCCGCCTGCGCGGGAGCCGCTTTTGTTCCGCATTCAGGGCAAAACGCGTCGCCCGGTTCGAGGTTGGTTCCGCATGTGGAGCATTTCATGGTTCGCCTCCGCGATGTCCGCCGCGTCCCGGTTGCCAAAAGACCCCGGCGCCGACGGTTGTGCTTTCGTGGAATCATAACATGAAACCGCCTCCGTTTACAGCGCCATTTTTCACATAATCTTAACGGGCGAGTAATTAGGCAAAGCTTACTATTAGATTTGTCGGCGCTATAATAAGAATCGTGTTCGCGTGGCAATGAGGGTTATAGAAAGAAAGAATTATATGGTTCTGACGAAATGCAGAAAACTGATTATGTGTAAATGTTTGAATAAAAAGGGTTCAGACATGGAAATTCTTGACGAACATGTGGGTTGGTTACGTTTTAATAAAGCAATGAATGACAAGCACGAAGAGAACATCATACAGATTAAGGGTGTTTTGGAACTTTTAGAAGAATGCGAAAAGATTCTATTTGGGATAATAAAAACAGAAATCGAGTATCCGAATAAAAGCATTATTCATGACGAAGTTCTTGTTCCTGTGCTAGCAAGGTCTTTCAGACATTGTGTTGCTGCGTTAAAAATATCTTTGTCAGGATATCCTGATTCCGCATACATAATAATTCGAACATTATGGGAGTGTTGGATACGAATTCTAATATTAAAAGATGAGCCAATAGAAGCGGCATTTGGTTTTCGACTAAATGAGATAAATGAACACAAAAAAATCTACGAATATTACTCTAAAGATTATGCTGACTACCTGAACGAACTAGGAGAAATGAAGTCTGGACTTGAAAGAGAAATTGAATCTGCAGATTTAACTTCCAGCAGCAAAGAAAGAGTAAAAGCGCTCGGGAATCAATTAAATTATCAACAAGAATGCGATAGAATCGATGCCAAGCACAATTCTGGCCACTTCAGAAATGAATATAAAAAATCGTATCGTGATTTCTGCATGATCACACATGGCAAAAGAGGGCCGGATGATTTGTTTATCTATGAAAGCGGAGATGTTCGACTGGTGAATATAGACCCCATTCCAAGAATGCATATCCGTGCGATAAAGAACACGCTCGATTTGATGACATTAATACTTTTATCAGGAGCAGCCATAGTTGAAGTTGATGGAAAACAAGCGGATGGTTTGTGTCAGCAATGCATAAGTATTAGGGAAAGAATGCATCAATATTTTCATGACTACCAATGAAACACAGGCAGTCGCGCAGTTGAAAATATTGCATATGTGAAGAAGGGTTTATGTTTGTTTTGCTTTGGAGTGCGACAATTCATTGTCGCTTTCATATAAGCGACTTCAGTCGCTTATCAAAATAAAGGCGATGAATCGCCGCACTCCAAATTGTGCAGTTTCAATCACTTAGTTTGCGCGATACTCAGGGATGTTTTTGGCAGCGGAGAAAAACATGAAGCGCATTTTTTCAATGCTGATAAAAAAACGGGCGTTTTATAAGGGAGCGATACGAGGATGTTTACGGAACGGGGAGCGGACAACGAGGCGAGGATATCGATAAGGGAATTTTTCCGAAGGTATCCGGTGGTGTTGCTGCTTGCGGCGGTGACGCTGTCGGCGGACCTTTGCTATAAGATGATGATCCCGTTGGTTCCGCTGTTGTTTGCGGGCAGGGGATGGTCGAAGGTGCTGGCCGGGGCGGCGCAGTCTGGGTTCGTGTTGTCTGAGACGGCGCTGAAGCCGATCACGGGCGGGCTGGGCGACCGGGTGAAGCGGACGAATCTTGTGATGCTGAGCTTAGCGGTGGGGATGGTGACGCCGTTTTTTTACGCCAAGGCGCAGGGGCCGGGAGCGTTTCTGGCGCTGAGGCTGATAGACGGGGCGGGGGCCGCCGCGCTGTGGCCGGCGATTATCGCCCTGTTCGCGGACGCGACGGACGAGAAACACCGCGCAACCGCGATGAGCGTTTTTACCATCTGCATGTTGTGCAGCCTCGGCATAGGGTTCACTCTGGCCCCGCTGATTAAAGCGACGTTCGGCGACTATGAGCACGTGTTCGCGACTATGAGCCTGCTGATGGTGTGCGCGATGGTTCTGACGGTGTGGTCGTCGAAGAGGATATGCAGGGCGGTGAAAGCGGGCGTTGACGCGCGGGCGCGCGCCGCCGACCCGGCTACGATGGCGCAGAACCTGAAGAAACTGCTGACGGACTGGCCGGTTCTGGGACAGCTCGCCACTCTGATTTTCATCGCGTTCATGCAGATGATGGGCACGAGCATGGTGACGCACACGACGTTCTTCTTCCTATTCGACGAGCTTGGATGGGAGGAGAAGGATTTGTGGTACGTGATCCCGCTGGCGGGGGCGGGGATAGCGCTGTTGGCGCTGCCTGCGGGCCGCTTGGCGGACGTCGCGGGCAGGGAGGCGGCGGTAAAAGTGTCGATGTCCATCTCCGCGGTATGTCTCGGGCTGATGGCGATTGTGAGGGAGCCGTGGACGCTGGGGGTGGCGGCTGCGGGGTACGGGCTGGCGTTTGTTGTGGGCGCGCCGGCGTGGATGGCGCTGGTGACGCGCGGCGAGTGGGCGGGGCTTCGCGGGGCTGTTCTGGGCGTGGTAACGGCGTTTCAGGGAGCCGGGGCGGCGATCGGCCTTTTCCTTGGTCCGGTGCTATATGGCGACGGGCTGAAAATCGAGATAACAATCGCGGAGAACACGTACAATCTCGCGGGCCGCTACGCGCCGTTCGGCGCTTGCGCGGCGATACTGGGAGTCTGCGCGCTGGCCGCTTTCATCGGCCTGCGGCCGCTGAAGCAGAAACAGGATGCGGCGAACGACTCTCCGGCGCCGGGCTGATTACCGCCAATAAATTGAAAAGTCAATATACACTTACACAAAAAAATTACTCTACTGATATTTTGACAGTGTATATGCCGTATGATATATTATGCGCATTCAGTCAAAGGGAAGTCCTGATTGATGCGAAACAGGTTCTGGTCGGGTGAATAACTTGTCGCGATTGATGACATTGAAAGATATAGCCAAGCAGTTGGACGTGCCTGAAAGCTCGCTGAGGAAATACAGGGAGTTGTTCAGCGATTTCATACCCGGAGTCGGGACGGGCCGCTCGCGCAGGTACAGAGCGGAAGCGGTGGATATCCTGAAGGACATCCGGGATATGCGCGAGGAGCAGCACCTGCCGTGGGACGCGATAACGGAGAAGCTGGCCGAGAAGTATCCGATAGACGCGACGCCGAAAGGCGGGGTTCCGGCGCAGACGACGATGCCGCTTGAGACCGGCGCGCTGGAAGTTGAGCGGAGCAGGGCGGCCGCGCCAGACGCGAAGGCTGCGGCGGCGGGCAATGGCGGGAATCTCATGGCGAAGTTCCTCGCCATGAACGAGAAGCAGACGATGGTGGTGAATGCGATCGCGCTTCAGATGCTGAAGGCGGTCGAGACGGTGAGGGAAGAGGCTCGCGCCGAAAACAGGCAGTTGCGCGAGAACATCAGCAGGGCGTTAGGCTCTCTTGCGGCCGCCATGAACGCTTCGGCGGGCAAGGACAGGGAGTCCCTTGAACAGATAAAAAAACAACTAGCCTCGATAGAGGAAAGAATAGATAAGATCGCGGAAAGCGGAGACTCGGCGGCGGATGTGGCGCGCGTGAAGGAAGAATTGCGGGTTGTCCGCGCCAAGCTTTCTCAGAAAGAGAACGCGGTCGAGGAAATCAGGAAGTCCGTCGAAGTGTTGAAGAAGGAAAACGCGTCTTTGCGCGAATTCAAGTCGAGGCATCTGGAATTCTGCGAGGAGAACACGCGGGAGGCGAAGGCGATGAAGAAGGCCTCTCCGATAAAGCGTTTGCTGGGAATCAAGCCGTAAGGGGCCGTCGGCCCGTTTTTTCCGTCACAATATCGCAGATATGAGAGACGACCTGCTCGATGGACAGGTTGTCCGTATCCACCAGCGCCGCGTCGTCGGCTTGTTTGAGGGGAGAGTCGGCGCGGGTGGCGTCGCGCTGGTCGCGCTCGGATATCTCTTTGAGGACAGTGTCGTAATCCGCGGATTTTCCTGCGGCGAGCAGTTCAAGATGCCTGCGGCGGGCGCGGGCTTCGGGGGACGCAGTGAGGAAAATCTTGACCTCGGCGTCCGGCAGGACGACGCTTCCGATGTCGCGGCCTTCCATGGCGACGCCGCCAGCGGCCCCCATTTGTTTCTGTTTGGCAACCAGAGCGGCCCGCACTCCGCTGAGCGCGGACACCGTCGAGGCCGTCGAAGAGATTTCAGGCTCGCGGATGGCGTCCGTGACTTCCTCGCCGTTGATGAAGACGCGGTTGACGAGGGAGCCGCCGCGCTCGACGGCCTCGAATGAGAATACGGCTTCCGATGCGATGCGGGAAAGAGCCGCCTCGTCGTCCGCGGCGACGCCCGCGCGCCGCGCCACAAGAGCCACGCCACGGTACATCGCCCCGGTGTCCGCGTATTCCAGACCGAAGGCTCGCGCCACCAGCTTGGCGATCGTGCTCTTCCCGGCTCCAGCCGGACCGTCTATCGCGACCGATATGTTTTTCTTGCCGCTCATCAAAGGACTTCCTTCAGAGCCGCGATGAACCGCGCGTTGGCCTTTTCATCGGACACCGAAACTCGCAATCCGGTCGGGAATCCGAGGAACCTGCCGGGTCGCACGATAACTCCTTTTTTCAGGAGCGCGTTGAATATCTCTTCCGAGTCGCGCTTGATGTCGACCAGAACGAAGTTGGCGTCGGACGGCGCGTATTCGAGGCCCATGGCGTCGAAAGCGGCGTAGAACTGTTTTCTTCCCGCCGCGTTTGCTTCAACCACGCGTTTGACATGCTCGTCGTCGTCGAGCGCGGCCAGAGCCGCGACCTGAGCAAGCTCGTTGACGTTGAACGGATTCCTCACGCGGTGGAACACGCCCGCCAGTTCCTCGCTCATGATTCCGTATCCGGCGCGCAGCCCGGCAAGGCCGTACACCTTCGAGAACGTCCTGAAGATTACGACATCGCGCCCCGATTTGAAATACTCCATCGTCTGTGGATAATCAGGGTCGGAAGCGTATTCGTAGTAAGCTTCGTCGAACACCACAAGGACATGTTCCGGAATCTTGCTCATGAGAAGCTCGACGTCCGCCTTCTTCACTATCGTCCCGGTCGGATTGTTCGGGTTGCACAGAAAGAAAAGCTTGGTTCTGTCCGTCACGCGGTCGAGCATGGCGGGGATGTCGTGGTAGTATCTGTCTTTGCATGGCACGGATATCAGAGTGGCGTCCGCCACCATTGCGGAGATTTTATACATCACGAACGAGGGGTCGGCGAAAATTACTTCGTCTTTCGGGCCGAGGCAGGACACGCAAAGTATGCGCAGCAACTCGTCTATGCCGCTTCCGACCACTACGCTGTCGGATCCGACGCCCAGTTTCGCGCTCAGTTTTTCTTTCAGGTAGTAGCATCCGCCGTCGGGGTAGAAGTTCACGCCCGCCGCCGCTGCGCGGATAGCCTCGACCGCTTTCGGCGAAGGGCCTATGGTGTTCTCGTTCGACGCCAGCTTCAGAACGTCGTCTATGCCAAGTTCGCGCTGAACCTCCTGTATGGGCTTTCCGGGTACGTATGGTTTGATTTCGAAAAGATGCGGGAGAACGAGTTTTTTAATGTCCATGATGCCCTCCTCCGGGCTGATTGCGCGCGCTTCGGCGCGCCTCTGATATGATAGTTTTGTTCTCTCCGCCGGTCAATTAACCCGAAAAAACCGTTTAAAACGGGTTGTTTCGCCAAAGCTCCTTTTGCCAAAACTTTTTCGCGCGTATTTGTTCCGCAACGATAAGAAGAACCGCGAAAAACCCGGAACTCTCTTCGAAGTTGAACAATCTATCGGCGAACCCGGGATAAACTGCGAGTTCGGGTTCCATTATTTTTGCCATATCGATATTTTTGAGAAAAAGCTCCGGAATGAGCGCGAGCATTGTCTAAATAAGGCGAGCGGGGACGAGGGCGGGCATAAGAGACAAAAAGGACAAAACCGCAGACGGCAATCATTTATGGCTTGTTTGTTGTTTATCCCCCGTTTAATAGAAATAACTGTCGGCAACTATAGGTGAATATTTTACTGAGAAGGGTTGATTTTTCGAAGAGCGCATAATAGAATCTAGGACAAAGCGGAATTATTCCGCACTTTAAGCGACAAAACAGCGCTTTCAACGATGAAAAAATACAAAGTAAAAAACGGAGGACGGCAATGAGCGCGATAGTGGACATAATGACAAAGGGCGGGCCGGTGATGTGGCCGCTGCTGCTGTGCTCGATTGTGGCTCTTGCGATAACAATCGAGCGGTTTTACAGTCTGAGCCGCGCCGGGGCGGACCCGGAAAAACTGATCGGCAAAGTAAAGGACGCGCTCAAGAAGAAAGATTTCCGGGTGGCGGTCGGATACTGCGAAGCGACGCCGGGCCCGGTGGCGGCGGCGCTTGCGACGGCGATCGACCTGCACGATCTCGAACTGGAGGAGTTGAAAGAGGGCGTGAACGAGGCGTTCCTTGAGGAAGCTCCCCGGATGGAGAGAGGGCTGCCGATACTGTCCACCCTAGTGACGGTCGCGCCGCTGCTGGGGCTTCTGGGAACTATTACGGGGCTGATGAAGCTGTTCAGCGTAATCGCGGGCGGGCACATCGGCAACAGCGAGCAGTTGTCGGGCGGAATCGCGGAGGCCCTCATCACCACCGCGACCGGGCTGACGATAGCGATTATCTTCATGATATTCCACAACCTGCTCGCCGCGAGGGTGGACAGGATAATCAATCAGATGGAGAAGTCGGTCACGGAGTTGGTCAACTTCATGCGGATGGAGGGCCGGGCCGATGTTTCAAATTAGGTACAAGCGGTCGAGCAGGATTAAGCCGAGCATAGATTTCACTCCGCTCATCGACTGCGCTTTCACGCTGATAATATTCTTTGCCGTCTCGACCACTCTGATATCGGCGCGGACGGGGATGAACCTTAATCTTCCCGAAAAGTCGGAAGTGGAGCCGTTGCAGAAGCATGTGCAGGTGTCCGTCAAACACGGCGGCGGGCAGGATGTGGCGATATTTTTCGAGGACTTGCAGGTTACGCCGGACACTCTGGGGGCGATGGTGTCGGCAAAACTGTCGTCGGAGCCGGATTCGGCGTTCGTGGTTGCCGCCGAGCCGGAGGTGCTTTACGACGACGTGGTCAGGGTGATCGACATCGTGAACAGTTCGGGCGGCAAAAAGCTCGCGCTGCAGTTGAAGCAGAAGGATGGAGACTAAAGGCGGTCGATGCCGATGAAGAAGAAAACGACGGACGAGCGCAAGACGAAAGCGGCGTCGTACGCGGCGTCGCTGTTGCTGCATCTTGCGCTTTTGCTGATAATCGGGTTGCTGTTCAGCAGGCCGGGCGGGGCGATACAGGGCGGGGCGTTGAGCGAGGGGCTTCTTCCGATAGGGGTGGTGAAGGTGACGTCTCCTGTGGACGGGGCGAAGACGCCGGTTGCGGCGTCTGACGACATCTCGCCTGACCGGGACGCGGCTCCGGTGGTCAGGGAGGCCCCGGACAGGGCCCCGGTAAGAGACAGGACGCAGTCGCCGGTGGTGTTGCCGGACAAGCCGAGGGATGAGAGGCTGCGGGACAGAGAGCCGCAGGTTTCCAAAACGCAACCTCGCGCTACGGGTAGCGAGACGGGGCGCGATTCGAGCGCCCGGACGGGAGCGGTCGCGGACCGCGCCGAAGACGGCGCGACAAGCGCGGGCGCGGGCGGCGACAGGCCTATCGACACTGTGGGCGACGGCAGGAACGACCGCATGGGCGTCGGCCCCGGCGTAGGCCCTTTCCCTCAAGGCTCTTTCGGTCTTGCCAGAGTTCCTGACTGCAAGAAGGACGACGCGGACAACGACAGGCTTTATTTTACCTACGAAGTGACTTACGCGGATGGCGAGCTTAAAGTCGTGTTTGACGACCAACCCAAAACCCGGTTTGACATAAACACGATAGAGATGACGCGCAGAATAATCGAGATGGACTTCAACCGGAACGCGGTGGCGTCCGACCCGGGCAAGACGTTTAAGACCAAGATCGGGTGCAGATGCGGGGCGTTCCCGAAATGCGAGATGATTACGAAATGATGAAAAAACTCACAATAGCGGCGGCATGGCTGGCGGCGGCGGCTGTCGCTCTATCGCTTTTCGCTCTGCCCGTGCGCGGAGCCGAAGAGAGTCCCAAGCCGCGCATAGCGGACGTGAACGGAGTCCTGAACACCGAGCCTGCTCCGGCGGCGACGCCCGCTCCATCTCCGGCTCCGGCAGAGGGTCATTCCCCGGCTGCAGACCCGGCCCCGCAGTACGACGGCCCCAAGGAGTTGGTAATCAGCAACGACTTCATATCGGCGCACGTGAATGTGATGCCGGTGGACACGGGCCGGTTCCTTGCCCGCACAGTCAAAGGCGACCCGGCGCGGGACACTGACGACAGCAAGATACTCATCTACGGCGGCGCGCTGCCGTGGACGTCTTTCACCACGATTCGGATAGACGGGAAGAACTACGTGTTCGGCGGCTCAACGCACAGGCGGGCGGGTCGCGACGCGCTATACGGTCAGCCGGTGGACCTTCCCCGGACGAGCGGCGCCAACGCCATCGTCTCCAGATACCGCATGGAAGACGTCGAGGTGACTCAAACGCTGAGCATCGTCAGCGGCCCGGTCTCGAAACTTAACGACACGATAAAGATTAGCTACGACATACGCAATCTGGGAGCTTCGCCGCGCAAGGTGGGCGTCAGGGCGGTTATAGACACTTTCCTCGGCAGCAACGACGGCTCTCCGTTCAAGGTGGGCGAATCGAGCGTGACTTCCGAGACCGAGTTGACCGGCGCGGACGTGCCTGAATACTGGATCGCTTTCGACTCGCTGGAAGACCCCGGAGTGGTGGCGCGCGGCACGCTCCGCGGGCCGGGACTGACGACTCCCGACAGGGTTCTTTTTGCCAACTGGGGAAAGGTGGCGGATAACCTGTGGACCGTCCACCACACGCCGGGAGGCTCGTTCCAGAGGGAGAACGAGGACGACATGGACAGCGCCACCGCGCTCTACTGGGACGAGACGGTTGTCCCGGCTCAGGGCGAGCTTCAGGTGGCCACCCTGTTCGGCATCGACTATCTCGACGTGGTCGGCGATGTGCTGAGCATCGGGGCCAACCGCCATCTCGGCGAATGGTCGACCGCGAAAAACCAGATAAGGCCATACACGCTGTACGCATACGTGGCGAACAGTTCGAACATAACTCTGAACGATGTGCTGATAACAATCGACCTGCCTGCGGGGATCGAGTTTGCGGGCAGGGACTCCGGCGTCAGACGCTTTGCGAAGCTGGAGCCGGGCGAAGAGGCGACCATCGGCTGGGTGATACGCCCGAAACCGGGCGCGGGCGGCGAAAAGGAATTAACAATCTCCGGAAGCGCCCGCGAGGTGGACTCCGTGCATCTGAAAATCGGCGTCACCCTTCTTTCTCCGCCGGACGTGGCGACCGAGGTTGTCGCTCCGCAGAGGGTGTCGCGCGCGGCCACGAGAGAGTATGGCCCGTACGGCCCGCCGTTCCATGTGCAGCTCAAGTGCAAGAACACCGGCAGGTCGCCTCTGGACGGCCTGAAAGTGGAGCTGGTTCTGCCGGAGGGGCTTGAGTTCCCGCGCATTCAGAAAGCGGAACAGAGTTACCGCAGGCTGGACGGGCTGCAGGAAGTTGTGTTCTCGTGGCGCGTGTCGGCGAACGGCGAAAAATCCGGCGCGCTTCCGCTCAAGTTCAACATAACCTCCGAGAGCGCCGAGGACAAGACGGTGACGCGCGAGGTGACGGTTGACCCGCTGCCCGTAGCGATGGGATGGACTGGGGCTCCCGCCGAGACCTACCCCGGCATGTTTTTCACCGCCGAGCTTTTCGTCACCGACATAGAGCAGATCGGCGAGGCGGACATGACGGTGCGTTTCAACGCGGACGTGCTTCAGGCAGTCATGGCGTCGCAGGGCACGCTGTTCGTGGAGAAGGGCCAGCCGCTTCCGTGGCGCGATCCTGCCATAGACAACAAGCTCGGCGCGATAACGGGGATAAAGGGCCGGCGCTCGTCGCCTCTCGACATCGCGGAAGGTTCGATTGTGAAGGTGTATTTCAGGGCGGTGGCTCCCGGCGAAAGCGGCATTGACGTCGAGGGCTTGGTTCTAAAGGACCTTTCAGGCGGCGACATCGAGTATTCAATTGAGAAAACGGTGGTAAAATCGCTCTCGGAATAAGAGCGCGACGGAGTCGAATCAAAGGCCGCGCTTCGCGGCCCGGCAATATATTGTGATATAGCAAAAATTACAAGGAGTGTGGTTTATGAGAGCGAAGGCGATTGTTGTGGCGGTTCTGCTGGCGGCGTTCTCGGCGTCGGTCGCGAGCGCGGACACGGAAATCAAAGACATGAAGCAGTCGGACTGGGCGTACTCCAGCGTCAAGAAGCTGGTGGACAAAGGCTATCTGGCTCTGTACGACACGGGAGAGTTCAGAGGCGGACAGGCGCTCAGCCGCGTGGTGTTCGCGGCGGCTCTGGCGAAGCTCATCGACCAGATCGAGCGCGGAGAAATCGGCGTCGGCGGCGGAGACCTCGCGGAGATAAAGAAACTCAGCGACATCTTCAAAAATGAAATATCGGACTATGACAACAGGATGAAGGCTATCGACCAGAGGGTGGCGGACAATGAGAAGGCCAGAGTCGTCCTCCAGAACGACCTCTCAAAGGCGGTCGTGGAGTTCCGCGAGAGGACTGACGCGCTTGCGGCTGAAAACAAGAAGATGAGAGAAGACATCGGGCGGCTCAATCAGGATGTCGCCGCTCTCAACAGAGACCTAGACAAGGAAAGAAGCGACCGCAAGAAAGGTCAGACCACGCTGTGGATAGGCGTTGCGGCGGCAGCCATTCTCGGCGCGGCGAGCAACTGACGCGGCAATGACAGCCGCTCCGCGACGCGGGGCGGACGCAATGTGACGGAGGCCGGATGGACAGGCGCGATTTGATCGACGCTGAAGACGGGGCGGAGCGCCCGTTGCGGGACGAGCTTGGCTTGAGACATCTTCAGTCGCGGCACGTGATGATGTATGTCGCGTGCGTTGCGGCGGCGGTGCTGGTGGTCGGCGCAGTCTCGGCGCTCAAGGCCCGCTCCGCTCTCATCGACAGAACCAAGACCGATCAACTGGCCCTCGCCCGTTCAGGCGCGGAGGCCGTAGCCGGAGCCGCGGGAAACGTCGCCGCGTTCGCTCAGTCAGTCGCGGCGTCCAGTCTCTCTCGCGGCAAAGACTACCATGTCATTTCCTCCCTTCTCAAATCGCAGATAGAGCACATGCCGGCGGTCGATTCGGTGTATCTTTTCAGCGAATCCCGGCTGTTGGCCTCGTCCGAGCAAGACGGCGGGGCGGCCCGCGCGCTCGTAAAGGACAAATGCCTGATGCAGGCCCGCGAGGGTGTCGCCGCGTGCTATTCCTCGATGTACAAGCTAGACAGCGGAAAGCGCACCGCGTACGTCTTCGTTCCCTCCTACGGCGAAGGCGGCGGGGTCTCCCGCGTGGTGGCCGCCGGCTTCAATCTGGATGACAGGAGCTTCAGCGCGCCGGTGACCGGACTCGCATCTGGCAAAAGCGGATTCTCATTCCTAGTGGACGCCGAAGGCAGGCTCGTCGCCAGCGGCGACCCGGACAAAGAAGAAGGCTCCGTCAAGGAATTCGCCGAACTTCTCCCGGTCAAGGCTGTCCTCTCCGGCCAGATAGGCTCAATGGTCTACCGCTACGGCAAAGTGAAGATGGCGGCGTCGTTCACCCCAGTCGAATCGATGGGGTGGGGGCTGATAACTCAACGCCCGTATGCGGAAGCCGCCGCCGGAGCCGATTTCATACTGAAAACGCTTTTGCTTTTCCTCATTTTGTTTTGCGGAGCCGCCGGGGCGCTGTCCGTGATGGAGACTCAGTCCATCACGCGGTTCCTGTTCATGCTCGGCGGCAGGATGGACGCCATCGCGCGGGGCCATCTCAATCAGGAAATAGGCTCCGCCGAGACGGGCGGGTTCGCTCCGCTCGCCTCCGCCTTCAACCGCATGGTCGCATCCATCTCCACAGACAGGCGCGAGAGCGGCAAAACTCTGGAAAGCGTCCGCGAAACAGCCCGCTTCAATCAAGCGATACTCTCCAGCATTCAAGACCTTTTCATGGTGATAGACAGGTGGAACGCGGTGATCATGGCGAACGAAAGGGCGGAGGCGTACATGCCGAAAGAGGCGTTGCCCTGCATGGGCAAAGGCCTCGGTTCGCTGGGCGGCGCGTGGGCGCAGAAACGGCTCGCGTCAGCCGTCCGCAAAGCCATTGAAACCGCTCAGGAAATCACCGTCAGCGACGTCCGGTTCCAACCGTCGCACGGCGGCGCGCCTTCCATATACGACTTCCGCGTCTATCCGCTCACTGCGGGCGGCGGGGGAGCTGTCATATACGGACGCGAGGTCAGCGAGACCGTCAACAGGCACGAGAAGATAGCGGGCGCGGAGAAGTTCTTCAGAGAGATATCCACCGACGCGCCGGAGCCTCTTATCGCGGTGGACGGCGGCGGAAAGATAGAGTGGATGAACCCGGCCGCCGCTCGCGCCCTCAACGCGGCCGGCGATATCGTAGGCGCGGACTTCTTCTCGCTGATCGCAGAAAAGAGCCGCAATCTGGCAGTCGCGGCGGCAAGAAACGCCGCCGAAAACATGTCCGAAGCCGAACGGGTTGAAGTCGAGATCGGCGCGGGCGGCGAAAAGTCCGCTTTCGAGATGTCTGTCTGCTCCGTCTCCAAACCGGCGGAAACCGGCGGCAGGCTTATCTTCTCGCTCAAGCAGCTTGATCCGAAGCGGGACGTCGAGCGCGCAGCCCTCTTCGAAAAACCGCTCCTAGAAAAAAAGATAAGATTCCTTTCCTCTATTATAGACTGCATGCCTGAAGAGATGGCGGTGGTGGGAGACGGCGGAAAGATACTGATGGCGAACGCGGCCTTCGCGAGAAGGTTCGAGGCGCGCAAAGAGATATTCCTCGGCAAGAGCATAGACGCGCTGAACGCGTCCGGAGACGGGCCGATATTCGACACCGCGCGGCTGGACATCGGAGGCGCGGCCTCCCGCGAATTGACGCTCCGCACCATGCGCGGGCAGAAGTTCTTCGCCTGTGTTTCCGGGGCCGCCGTGAAGGACTCTGAAGGCAACAAGGCCTGCGTGGTGTGCGTGCGGGAGATAGGCAGCGAGATGGAATCGCGCGCGCGCGACTCCCGGCTGCTCGAAGCCAGAACCAAGACCCGCCTCGCCCGCGCCGTCGCTGACAGGTTTGAGTCTGTCCTCGACAACCTCAACGCGGACATCAAAGAACTCGGCGGCGTCATTTTCGCTCCCGAAACCCGCGCCATCTGGGAAGACGTCGTCGAACACGCAAAAGAACTTTCTCTCGCCGCGAACTCTCTGATGATGTACTCGGTGGATACTCCGGCGCAGTTGCGCTCATGCGACGTGAACAGCGCGGTCGCCGAAACCCTGCGCGCTCTCGAAGCTAGGGACATGCTTCCGCCGAACGTCAACCTCGAAACCCGCTTCGACAGGAACTGCCCGGAGATGAAGGCGGACGAAAACCTGCTAAAAATGGCTATATGGCATCTTGCCGCCAACGCGGCGAACGCCGCGGCGAAAAACGGACGCGGCGGTCAGGTCGTCGCCCGCACCCTCCGCTCAGAGGTGGACGGCTCGGCGGGCATCCTTGTCGAAATCCTCGACAACGGTCCCGAATATCCGCAGGCCGACATCTCCCGCTTCTTCGAGCCGTTCTATGGAACCAACCCCGGAGGAATGGGATTAGGACTGACTCTGGCCCGCCGCGCCATCCTGAAACACGGCGGACGCATCGGTATCGACCGCTCAGGCGGCTTCACACGCGCCGGATTCTTCATCCCGCTCGACGCCGCGGCCGCGCCCTCAATCTCCGCCGCCCGTCGCGCCTAAACTCTCGATAATCGCGCAACCGCTGAAATGTTTTTATTCGCATCTTCGCGGGCGACATGTTTAAAATCATTTCGCCGCAAACTTATGAAAGATTTCATTTATAATTATGAGGGCAATACGTTGACGGGCGGCGCGGGAGCTTTCAGAAGACGCCGCATGGAGCGCAAATGAGCCGGGACAGCCAGCCGGAAGAAATCACATTCACCGCGAACGAAGCGCGGATAATGCTGATGTGGTCTGAGCGCACCCTGCGAGGCGGCCACTGGGGAGACGGCGACGTCCTGTTCCCCGATGAAGCCCGCGCGCTCGAAAAGGTAAACGACATCGCCCACGGCGGCCGGCCCCGCGTATCTCTCCGCGACATTGAAATAATCCTCAACTGGATGAGCGCCCACTGCGGCGGAGAAACCCTCACAGGACATCTCAGCCTCAACCACGAAGAATCCCAACTCCGCGAAAAACTCACCCGCCTAAAAAATAGTTGCTGATTCACATGTTATAAGATGATTCCACACGCAATTATACGGCTTATTATTTGAAATTACCCATGAATTGTCGCCGTTATCGCTAATGCGCAAATGAAAGAATATTACGCATGGCATACTTGGCAGTGGGAAGAATCAGTTATACATATTATTAGATTATTCCACCCGCTTAAATATATGCCATGCGCAAAGCTTTTTCCTTTGCGCATGACGCTGTTTTATCAAGTGGCTAATGGGAAGTTTCATTTAATTCTTCGCACAAGAACCGCTATGGCTCCGAAAACAAGGGAAGAAAGAGCTTGACAGGATACGGAAGGGGAGCCATAATTAAAACAAACGGTTGTATGAATAGGTGGCGATTATGGCTCACATCGAGACAAGGCAACGCATACTGGACGCGGCGACGGAGATGTTCGCCAGTTGCGGCTACGACGGGGTTTCGGTAAGAGACATCGCGGCGAAGGCCGGTGTGAACATAGGCGCGATTTCGTATCACTTCGGCGGAAAAGAAAATTTGCTGAAAGCCGCGGTGGCCGAGGGGCTTGGCGCTGCGCGGCAGACGGTTGCGGACATCAACTCGGAGTCCTTGCCTTTGGATAGAAAGCTTGAAATTGTGTTCGGGCGGTTTCTGGAGTTTCTTTCCGGAGAGTATTCTATCAGCAAAATAATAATAGCGGAGCTTCTTCTTGGCGGCGGACGATTGCCTGAGATTGCGGGGGCGCATTTTACCAAGCTGGCCGGCGACATGCGCTCGATGATCAAGCAGGCGGTCGATGCCGGCGAGATAAGGAAAACGGACGAGACGCTTCTATTCATAAGTTTCGCGAGTTTTCCGGCGTATCTCGTTTTCGCAAAGCCCATCGTGGAGATTGTCAGAGGCGAAAAAGGGTACTCCAAGGCTTTTATAAGAAAAGCGGCGAGACATCATGTCCGCGTGTTGTTCGACGGGATACGGAAGAGGAGCGACGAGGATTAGCGCGGACAGGCGCGCTGAAAGAGGTTCCCGATGAAGAAGAAAATAGCGGCGGCGGTTGCGGTGGTTATTGTGGCGGCGGGGATATATATTTGGGGCGGTCGCGACCCGGCGATGAAAACATCCTCTATGGAGGTTTCGGGTTGGATAGAGAGCGAGGAGGTTTCAGTAGGGTCGATGGAGGGGGGCAGGGTGATAGAGGCGCTGGTGGAAGAGGGCGACAGGCTGGAGGCCGGAGAAGCCATTGCGCGACTTGAGAACGCTCAGTTGGAATCGGCGTTGGGCGAGGCCGAAGCGGCGGTGACGGTCGCGGAGAAGGCGCTGGCGACTCTATTGAGCGGATATCCTAAGGAGGATATTCAGGCGGCGAAGGCGGCGGTGGATGCGAGGGGCAGTCAGTTGGCTCTTCTTGAGAATGGAACGAGAGAGGAGCAAATAGCTGCGGCGAGGGCGGAGGTCGAGGCGGCGCAAGCGCAGAGTGAAAACGCCGAGTTGACGCGGCAGAGGCACGAGAGGCTGCTGGAGACGGGAGTGGTGTCGAAGCAGTCTGCGGACAACGCGAAGGCGGCTGCCCGGACGGCGTTGGAGCGTTTGAACGCCGCCAAGGCCATGCTTGACATCGCGATGAACGGACCGAGAGAGGAAGAAAAAGCGGCGGCCGCCCGCGCGGTGGAAGAGTCGGCGGCAAGGCTGAGCAAGTTGGAAAGAGGCGCGCGCGCGGAAGAAATCGCTCAGGCTAGAGCTTTGGTGGATCAAGCCCGGTCTCGGGTGAAGACCATTGAATCAAGAGTGGCGGATCTCGTTGTGCGCGCTCCCGCTTCTTGCGTGGCGTCAACTATGGACCTGCATCCCGGCGATCTCTTGGCTCCGGGCGCGGTGGCCGCGAAGCTGGCGCTTGACGGGGATCCGTGGATCGATGTTTTTATTCCGGCGGACAGACTGTCCGAGGCGAAGCCCGGCTCGAAGGTTCTCATAGTTGTGGACACATACAAGGGGCGAGAGTTCGAGGGCAAGGTCAGCCGCGTCTCAAGGAGCGCGGAGTTCACCCCGAGAAACGCTCAGACTCCCGAAGGCCGCGCCTCTCAAGTGTTCAGGACGCGGATTGATGTTTCCGACCCCAAGCGCGAGCTTCGCGCGGGCATGACCGCCTCGGCTGTTTTCGGCTCCGCTCCAAGCTCAGGGGATGGCCTCAAATGAGCGCAATAATACAGCTTGAAAAACTGACTCGCAAGTTCGGCTCTATGACCGCTGTCAAAGACGTGTCTTTCGGCGTTGAGAAAGGTTCGATCTTCGGATTTTTAGGGCCGAACGGGTCGGGCAAATCGACGGTGATAAGGATGCTCTGCGGGCTGCTTGAGCCGACCTCCGGGGACGCGTGGCTGGATGGCGCAAGCGTGCGCGAGGACTCCGAGCGGATAAAAAGAAACATCGGCTACATGTCTCAGAGCTTCAGCCTTTACAGAGACCTGACTGTGGAAGAAAACTTGGCGTTTTATGGAAGAATATACGGTCTTGGCAGAGAGCGGTTGCGCAAACGCGTCGCGGAAAGCATGGAGATGAGCGGCATAGCTTCCAAACGGAAACAGTTGTCAGGGACGCTGTCCGGCGGGTGGAAGCAACGGCTGGCGTTGGCGTGCTCTATGCTTCATGAGCCGGGGATTATTTTCCTTGACGAGCCGACCGCGGGAATAGACCCTGTGGCGCGCAGAGACCTTTGGGAACTTCTTTTCCGCTTGTCCAAGGACGGCGTCACGCTGTTTGTGACCACTCACTACATGGACGAAGCGGAGAGGTGCACGCACATCGGCTACATATTTCTCTCCGAGCTGATGGTTTGCGGCAAACCCGCCGAGTTGAAGCGCCTGCCGGAGGTGACGCCCGCCGGGACCGTCTGGCTGGAGGCGACCAGCGACCGGATAACGCAGGCGCTGGGGCTGATGAAAAAAGCCGAAGGGGTGCTGGACGCCACCATTTTCGGCGAGAGCCTTCATATTAGAGCCGCGGCGGAGTTCGGTGAACGCGAGGCCTCTCTCGCTCTCGCAGCGGGCGGGGTTTCGCTTGAATCCTTCCGAGTCGTCAAACCTTCCCTCGAGGATGTTTTCGTGTCGCTGACCAGAGAACGGCTCAACGCGAGGGGGGCGGCATGAATTTCTTGACAACTTTCTACGCCATATTTTTCAAAGAGGCTCTACACATAAAACGCGACCCGGTCACTCTAGTGGTAACCATCGCGATTCCCATATTCCAGTTGATTGTTTTCGGGTACGCGATTGACATGGAAGTGAAGAACATTCCCACGGCGGTGTGCGACGCCGACAAGGGGAGCGGCAGCAGAGAACTGATCTCCGCGCTTGTCAACACGGGATATTTCGACATCAAGGAGAGCGTTGCGAGCGAGGCCGACCTAAGGGACGCTATAGTGGCGGGACGCGCGCGCGTCGGAATACACATTCCTCCGGGCTTCACAGCCGGCGGGGTGAATGGGCGGGGAGCCAGCTTTCAGGCCCTTGTGGACGGCTCCGACTCCTCTGTGGCTATGCAGGCGGTGAACGTTGTCAACTCCGTCGGCCTCATGCAATCGGTCGGAAAGTTTGGCAAGGCGGATATTGAGAAACTTCCTGTGGACGCCCGGCCGCGGGTCCTGTTCAACCCGGACCTGAAAAGCGCGAACTTTTTCGTCCCCGGCCTCGTCGGGCTGATTATGCAGATCGTGACAGTTTTCCTGACCGCCTTCGCCGTGGTGAGGGAAAAAGAAAACGGAACCATCGAGACCCTGTTGGCTACGCCGTTGTCGCGAGGCGGGCTTATGCTGGGAAAGCTTCTTCCTTACGCCTTTGTGGGATTCTTCGAGATATGCGTCGTTCTGACCCTCATGAGGTTCGTGTTCGGAGTTCGCGTCAATGGAGATGTGGGCCTTCTGTTGTTGATGTGCTTCGTCTTCCTTTTCACCGCTTTAGGGCTTGGGCTTCTCATCTCCACAGTGGCTAAAAATCAAGCTCAGGCCATGCAGATGGCATTGCTTGTCATGCTTCCTTCCGTGCTTCTGTCCGGCTTTGTTTTTCCCAGAGAATCAATGCCGGCGATAATTTACTATTTCAGTTTTCTCATACCGCTGACGTACTTCATCGAAATTCTGAGAGGAATAATACTGCGCGGAGCGGATTTGATGTCTTTGTGGAGTCAATCCCTAGCTCTGGCGGTTTACGGCGCGGCGATACTTTCGGTCAGCGCTCTGCGATTCAGCAAGAAGCTGTCATAGTCGGCCGCCGCCCGGCTCGGGTTATTTCGGCATCATGGTGAAGACGTTGTAGAAGGGCAGGTAGACGGCTATGGCTATGAACGCCACTATCATAGCTATGAACACGGTGATTGCCGGTTCGAGCACGATTAGCAGCCGTTTTATCATGAACTGAATTTCTTTTTCGAGGGCTTCGGCGCAGCTTGTCATCAGCGACGGGAGTTTTCCGCTCTGTTCTCCGGCGGCTATCATATAAACCACTAGAGGCGGGAAGTTTGGCGAGAGGCGCAACGTGCTGGACATCGTTCCGCCCGCCTCCACGTTTTCCACCACCCGGTCCAAGTCCTTCGCTATGCCGGCGTTGCCCGCGACCGTCTTGACGGACTCCAGCGAAGTGATGAGGGGCACTCCGCAGTTGAGCATCGAGCCGAGGGTGTGAACGGCGCGGGCGATAATCATTCGTTTGTATAAAGGGCCGGCTATGGGCAGCTTCATGACGAACGCCTCGAAATACGGGCGGCCCGCGGCAGTATTCTTCATCAGGAAATACGCCGCCGCCAACAGCAAAGCGAAAACCCCTATCGGGATGACGTTATTTGTCATGAAATGGCTGACATCGATCAATATCTTCGTGAACACCGGAAGTTGGAACCTCGGCGTCTGTTTATAAAGCCCCTCGATTGTCGGGACGAATTTTAAGAGTATCACCGCGATGCCCACAACGGCTATGGTGACAACGATTTTCGGGTACACGAACGCGTTGCTTATGGCGCGCCTGAGTTCGAGGTCGCGTTCGAGGTAGCCTGATGTCTTTTCAAGCGATTCTACAAGCGTTCCGCTGATTTCGCCCGAATGAATCATGGCGGTGAACAGGTGAGGAAAAATCTTCGGATGTTTTTCGAAGGCGGCGGACATAGTGGAGCCGTGCTCGACGTCCTCGCGCACTTCCTTGATGATTCTTCTGAACGACAGGTTGGCGGTCTGCTCTTCTATGGCGGCGAGGGCGTCCACCGCGGGGATGCCGCTGGCGACGACCGTGCCTAGGAGGCGGGTGAATATGACCACGTCCGCCTGCGATATCGCCTGCTGGAACAGGGGAGGCTTGTCCGACGCCGTTTTCTCGTCGACCGACACCACCACATAGCCGAGTTTCTGGAGTCTGAAAAACACCGCCTGTTCAGAAGGCCCGAACAGGGAGCCTTTGAAGTTTCTCCCCGCGTGGTCTCTGGCGATGAAGTTATAGACGGGCATAGGCAGGTTCCGCGCTGGGCGCTCAGTCCATGCTGACGAACACCGAGCGTCTGACTTCCTCGACGGTGGTGACTCCCTCGATGACTTTTCTAAACGCCGAGTGCCGCATGGTGTTCATGCCTTCCTGAATTGCGACCCGGCGCAGGTCGGGCGCTTGTCCGCCCCTGAGGATTAGGTCTTTTATCTTTTCTGATATCGTCATGACTTCGAATATCCCGATCCTGCCCCGGTATCCCGTGCCGGAGCAGAACTTGCATCCTTTTCCTTTGTACAGCACGGCTGTTCCCGTCTTGGCGGCGTTCACTCCGAACTGCCCGAACAGTTCTTTGACGTTCACCCGGCAAGGCTCTTTGCAATACGGACACACCACGCGGACCAGCCGCTGCGCCACCACTCCGATGACGGAGGCGGAGATGAGGTAGTCCTTGACGCCCATGTTTGCCAGCCTAGTGACCGCTCCGGGGGCGTCGCTCGTGTGAAGAGTGCTGAACACTAGATGCCCGGTGAGCGACGCCTGAATTGCTATCTCGGCGGTCTCGGCGTCTCTTATTTCCCCCACCATTATGATGTTGGGGTCCTGCCTGAGGATGGACCGCAGGCCGCCCGCGAAGGTTATCCCCGCCGACGGGTTTATCTGAGACTGGTTCACCCCGCGCAGCTTGAATTCCACGGGGTCCTCGATGGTGACTATGTTCTGCGAGGCGCTGTCCAGCCGATTGAGAACGGAGTAGAGCGTGGTTGTTTTTCCGCAACCTGTTGGGCCGGTCACCAGCAGCATCCCGTGCGGTTTCTCGATAATCTGGGACACCCGCTCATAATCTTCCCTGATGAACCCCAGCTTTTCGAGGTTCATGAGCATGGTTTCCCTGCTGAGTATGCGCATGACCACTTTTTCGCCGTTGATGGTGAGCAGGGTGGCGACTCTCATGTCGTATTCGCGGCCGCTCTTGCGGATGGAGATGTGTCCGTCCTGAGAGAGCCGCTTCTCGGTGATGTCCATGCCGGAGAGTATCTTGATTCTGGAGACGACGGACGCCTGCGCCTGATAGGGGATGTGCATGACGTCGTGCAACACGCCGTCGATGCGGTATCTGACCCGCATGGCGTTTTCCTGCGGTTCGAGGTGGATGTCGCTTGCGCGCTCATTTATCGCCCCGTCTATGATATCCACCACCAGCCGCACCACGGGCGGGCTGTCCACGGTGTCGGCTATCTCGTCGATAACGATGCCTTCGCGCGCGCCCGGCCGGTATTCCTCGACCTGCATGTCCACTATCGTCTGATTGGTGCGTCTTTGCGTGGTGAAGTTCTGGTTTATAGCGAGTTGGATTTCGCTGAGCGAGGCTATCACCGGTTTTGCCTTATAGCCGGTCGTCAACTCGATTTCGTCGAGCGCGGACGGGTCTACCGGGGGGAACACGGCCACCGTCAGCTCGTCATCCTCTATCCTGATGGGCAGCGCGTTGTGTCTGCGGACGAAGTCTTCCTGAAGCAGGTGCGGGGCCTGCGGGTCTATCGTTTCTTCAACCAGTTTCACCAGCGGCAGGGAAAGGTGGCGGGATAGCAGGGAGACGTATTGGTTTTCTGAGATATGGCCGAGGGAAAGCATTGAATGAGCGAGAGCTTGGTCGCCGGTTCCGCGCGCGTTGCGGCGCGCGTGTTCGAGCTTGTCCGCGCCCACCATCCCGCCTTCGAGCGCCAGTTCGGCTATGCTGGTTCTTCCCATGCGCGCGCCCCCCGTTCCTCGCTCCTTCCGGAGCGTCGGAGCGGAGGCCCCTTCAAAATTCGTCTTCGTCTCCGCCTTCGCTGTCTTTCGCCAAGTCGCTAAGGCCGTACTTTTTCATTTTATTATGCAGGCTTTTTCTGCATATTTTCAATAGTTCCGCTGTTTTAGTGCGGCTCCAGTCGTTTTTCTCCAATGCGTCTAAGATGAGCTGCTTTTCCGCTCCGGCAGCTATATTTTCCACAATTTCCTGCAGCGAGCCTCCGAATTCGATGGATACGTCTTGGGTTGACACCGGTTTCGACTCCGCTATCGGCGCCGGCAGGCAGTCTTCGGTTATCAGGTCGCCGGACGACAGCAGCACCGCGCGCTGAATGACGTTCTCAAGCTCCCTGACGTTGCCCGGCCAGTCATATCCCAGCATCCTTTTCATCACCGACGCGGACACCCCGCGCACGCTCTTGTCCAGCCGGGAGTTGTTCTCGGCTATGAAATGGTCTATAAGCAGAGGAAGGTCTCCGCGCCTCGCCCTCAGCGGCGGCAGGAATATCGGAACCACGTTCAGCCGGAAATAGAGGTCTTCCCTGAAAGTCCTGTTGTGCACCGCCTTCGGCAGGTCCTGATTCGTCGCGGCGATTATCCTGATGTTCACGGATATGACCTCGTTGCCGCCGAGGCGCTGCACCTTTCTCTCTTCGAGCGCGCGCAGCAGTTTCGCTTGGGTCATCAGGCTCATGTCGCCTATTTCGTCGAGAAAGAGAGTGCCGCCGTCCGCCTGCTCGAACTTGCCTAGCCGTCTCTGCGTGGCTCCTGTGAACGCCCCTTTTTCATATCCGAACAGCTCGCTTTCAAGCAGCGTCTCCGGGATGGCGGCGCAGTTGATTTTCACCATCGGAAAATCTTTTCTCGGCCCTTTGTGGTGGATGATATTGGCGATCAGCTCCTTGCCCGTGCCGCTCTCGCCGTATATCATCGCCGTGATGTCGTTCTTGGCAACCTTCGACACTAGGTCGAAGACTTCCAGCATCTCCTCGCTTTTTCCGATTATTCCCTCGTAGTCGTATTTTTTGTCCAGCTTGACCTTCAGCTTTCGTATCTCGTCTTCAAGCTTCTGTTTCTGCAGAGCCCGCTTCACTACCACGCGCATCTCGTTGATGTCGAAAGGCTTCGTGAAATAGTCGTAGGCCCCTAGCCTGACGGCGTCCATCGCCACCTCGCGGGAACCGTACGCGGTCATCATTATGACCGGCGTGTCCGGGGTTTTTCCCAACAGGCGCTCCAGCGTCTGTATGCCGTCCATCTTCGGCATCCTCATGTCCAGCAGCACACAGTCGAAGCTTCCGCAGGATACCGCTTCAAGAGCTTCCAGCCCGTTTTCAGCGGTGGTCACCTCGTAGCCCTCTTTTACAAGAGCTTCTTTCAGGAAGAACCGCATGTTCTTTTCGTCGTCCACGATGAGCACTTTATGCACTTGCCGACTCCTCCTCCGCGCGCCGGGCCTGCCGGGCCTCTCCGCTCCTTACGGGCAGCCAGATGGTGAACTCGGCCCCGCTTTCCGGCCTGTTTCTCACCCTTATCCGACCCCCGTGCGCTTCCACCGTCTGCCTCGTTATCGACAGCCCGAAACCCGATCCGTCGTCTTTGGTCGTGAAACTCGGCTCGAATATCCGCGCCATGTCCGCGTCGGCAATTCCGGGGCCGTCGTCGGTCACTTTCAGGACTATCGAGCCTTCCTCTCCGCCCTCTGCAGGGGCAAACGACGTCTCCACCCTCACAAGCCCGCGGGACTCTATCGCCTGAAACGCGTTCACAAGCAGGTTCATTATCGCCTGCATCAGGTTTTCCCTCTGACACATTATCTTCGGCAGCCCTTCGCCCGGCCTGACGTCCAACTCGATGCTCTTGTTCCGTATCTCGTGTTTCGCCAGCAGCAGCGTGTCGTCCACCACGTCGTTCAAAGACTCGTAGCTCCAGCCCTGAGACGTCGGCTGGATGAACCTCAGCAGACGGTCTATTACCCTGTCTATCCGGTCCACGTCGCTGAGTATCACGTCCGAATAGTCGCACAGGGACGAGTCAGGCTCCGCGTTTTCCTTCAGCAACTGAGCCAGCCCCCGGATCGAACACAGCGGGTTTCTCACCTGATGCGCGATGCCCGCCGCCAGTCCGCCGAGAGTCGTCAGCCTGTCCACCACCTGCATCTGATCCTGTATCTTCCTGAGGTTCTTTACGTCGTCGAACGAGATTATCAGCCCGATCAGCGTGTCGTGCGAGTCCCTAAGATAAGAGGTCGATATCGAAACAGGGATAGCCTCCCTGTTCTCAGTCGTTATTGAGAGCTCCTTGCCTACGAAAGTGGCCCGCTTTTCGAGCGTTTCCTTAATCAAGGTGTGGAACTGGCGGTTTTCCTTGATGTCCGGGATCATCTCGGTGATGTGCCGCCCTATGAGATCGCGGGAATTGACGCCGAGGATGACTTCTGCGTCCGCGCTGGCGGCGGTGATGCGGGCCTTTTCGTTAATCGTCACCACGCCGCCGGACATCGTTTGCAGAAGGTACTTGTTTATGGAGGCGAGCATGTTGTTGAAAGCGGAGCCGAGCATGGCTATTTCGCCGTCGCCGCCGATTTGAATGGATCGGGACAGGTCGCCGCCGGCGATGGAAGCCGCGCCCCCGGCCAGCCGCCTAAGAGGAGACGTTATAGCGTACGCCAGAGCAAGCCCGACCAGCAGGGAAAACGCTCCGCCGACCACCACCGCGATCGTAGTGTGCTCAATGGCTTTTTCCACGGCCTTCTGATAGTTTTCCACCGTGAGAGGGGTCGGTTTGCCCAGAAGCTCGCGGGTGTTCATGTCGAGAATCACCCAGCCCGTGCCGAGCACGAGCAGCGTCATCAGCACCGGGATCGCGATGCCGAGCCGCAACCTGACGCGCGCGCCGGAAAAGCTCGCGCCGACGGGGCCGACCCGCGTCGCTCGCCTGCCGTTCCCGGCCATTTCCTCAGCGATCGCCATTCCGCGACACCGCCCGGTCAAGTAGCCTTTTTTATCCGCTCGACCACGTCCGCAGGGTTGAACGGCTTCACTATGTAGTTGTCCACTCCGAGATTGATCGCCCGCTCTATCGATTCTATCTGGCTCTCGTCCGCGAGCATGAACACCTTGACCGCTTTCAGCTTCTTGTCCGCCCTTATCCGCGCCAGCGCCTCAAGCGCCGCGCCCCCCGGCATCTCCCCGTCTATCAGCGTCACCCTCGGCGAACTCTTCCTTATCGTCTCCAACAGGTCGTTCCCGTTCTCAGTAGAAACTATATCATATCCCGCATGCGACAGCCTCGCCCTCAACAGCTTTCGCAGACTGTCTTCGTTGTCGATGATAAATACTTTTTTCTTGCCTTTTATCCTGTCTAACAGGCCCATTGTCTTTTCCTAAAATGCAAGTGGCGGGCGGCGCCGCGCGGCTTCTCCGCGCCGACTTCCCCCGCGCGCCGAACTGATTGTATATATATTCTCTCAAAAATTCAATAGCGCTCTCCCGTCGCGGCTTCCTTGCCCGGCGGTCTGTTTCCGCTTAATATATTAAAAGCATATTTGTCGAAAAGGAGATCGCGGCATGTCGCATATCGAAAGCACCGTGGCCGAAGACACTTGGCGAGTGTTCAGGATTATGGCGGAGTTCGTCGACGGCTTCAACACACTGTCCCAAGTCGGCCCGGTGGTGACCATCTTCGGTTCCGCCCGCAGCAAACCAAAAGACCCCTACTATAAACTCACCGTCAAGACCGCCAAAGCGATGGTCAAACAGGGCTACGGCGTCGTCACCGGCGGCGGCCCCGGACTCATGGAAGCCGCAAACAAGGGCGCTTCGGAAGCGGGCGGCGAGTCCATCGGCCTCAACATCCTTCTCCCCTTCGAACAACGCGCCAACCCCTACATCACAACCCACATCGACTTCCACTATTTCTTCGTCCGCAAAGTCATGTTCCTCAAATACACCCACGGCATCGTCGTCATGCCCGGCGGACTCGGCACCATGGACGAGCTTATGGAGTCTCTAACACTCGTCCAGACGGAGAAAATCCACAAATGCCCCATCATCCTTATGGGCGCGGACTACTGGGCCGGGCTGGTGCGCTGGATTAAAAAGGAAATGCTCAGAGAGAAATTCATAAACGAGGACGACCTCGACCTGTTCCACGTCACCGACGACCCCGAAGAGGCAGCCCTCATCATCAAGGATTTCAACGTCGATTACGAACACATGAAACTGGACTGAAAGTCGGGCGAGGCGCGGCGGCGTTTGCGAAAGACCCGCGGCCCCGACCCTATTTATGGAGAGAGCGAAATGTACGAGGTCAGCAAAGAAACCACGTTCTCAAGCGCGCACAGCCTGCGCGAGTACGAAGGCCGCTGCGAGGCTCTTCACGGGCATAACTGGAAGGTGAAAGCGCATGTCGCTGCCACGGAACTTGACCGGCTCGGCATGGTGGTCGATTTCAAAATCCTGAAGGCCGCTCTCGTGGAAACCGCCGACCGTCTCGACCACACCCTTATCAACGATGTCCCGCCTTTCGACTCCATCAACCCCAGCGCGGAAAACTTGGCCAAGCATTTCTATGCCGAGCTTTCCGCCAGACTCAACGACGGGCGCGCGCGGGTGTCCCGCGTCGACGTCTGGGAGTCCGAAGGCTCCCGCGCCTCTTATTTCGAATAAGCCCGCCCGTCCGCCGCGATTGTTGTCATTCGGCATTCATCAGCGGCCCGGAACCGAAACGCAAAACCAGCGGAGAAGCACGGCCCGTTCAGCCGGCCTCCCGCGACTGCGCCGAAGGAAACTATTATGAAAAAACATGACGATTCATCGAATACAGACGCGAACGGCTCCGCGAGCCATGCGGGCGAAACAGCTTTCTTGGAGCGCGTGAGCGGCACTTACGTCGAAGACATCCCCTATCACAACATCAAAAGAAGGCTGATCTTCGAGGCCTCCAAACGCCTTATGCCCGCCGCCGGGGGAACCGCTCTCGAACTGGGCTGCCACGACGGTTTTGAAACCGAGCTGCTCTCGAAAATTGTGAATCATCTCGACGTCATCGAAGGCTCGGCGGCTTTCATCGACAAATGCAAGGAGTTGAACCTCCCGAACGTCTCTTTCATTAAGACGCTCTTCGAGGACTACGCAGCGGACGGCATATACGACTTCGTCTTCGCCAACTATGTATTCGAGCACGTCATCGATCCGGGAGTCGTTCTGCGAATGATACGCAAGGCTTTAAAGCCGGGCGGGTTGCTGTTTGTCGTCGTGCCCAACAACCAAGCGTTTTCCCGCAGGCTGGCTCTTGAGATGGGACTGCTGCAAAGCCTTGAGGGGCTTACCGAAAACGATATCAATCACGGGCACAGAAGAACATACGACTTCGAATCAGCAGTTGCCGGACTGCGCGCAGAAGGTTTTGAAATACTGGAGAAATCCGGAGTGATATTCAAGCCGCTGGCCGATTTCCAGTTGAATCAGCTTCTCAGCCAAGGGTTCCTGACGGAGACTCACATCGAGGCTCTTTACAGGCTCGGCCTGAAACATCCCGACATGTGCGATTCCGTTTTCTTGGCCGCCCGCCCGGCATGACTTGGTTTTAACTTGCGGAAAAACAAAAACAATCACTCATCTGCTTCTGCGGCATGGCGCATCGAAAGAAAAGCTTCTTTGAGCGGTTGGCTGACAGCGCTGTCTGGCTCGAATAACATGAGTGATTGGTATTCATTAAGAAAGGATATTCGAAGCCTATGAAAGAGATGTAGAAAGTGACGAACGAATCCTATGCAGTCAAGCGCCGCTATTTCTGTGCCGCCGATTCTAGCGTAAACATCTGAAGCATAATCGACAATTTCTTTTTCAATCACATCGGTGGTAATGAAAATATAATTATCGACGCGTGTTTCTTGTTCGATGAGTTTGCGAAGCGCTCGATCGATATCATCTATAGTCATACGCTTTGATTTCATTTCATAGACAGTTACAACCCGGTCATCGTTAGTCAGGGTTATTTCGATGTCTCCTAAAGCGCCTGTTTGCTCATCGGCGGCGGTGTGACCTTTTAGGGGAAGGGCTTTTTCGCCGAGCTTCGAAGAGGCTGCATTGTAAGCGGCGGCAACCATAAGAACCGGCAATCTGCTTGAATGCCCGCACGAAAGATGCATCTCCAGCAGCTTCAATATTCTTTCGGTTGAAAGCGGAAGAGAATCGCCGGGTTGTTTTAAAGTTTGCAGAAGCGATTCCATTCGGGACCTTCTCTCATCGCGAATTATCATAAGCACACGGACAATTTCAGTGAGAACGGCCTCTGCGCTCGTACCTCCTTGTGCGACATCGTTCAGGATAATAAGGGCGCTTTTGTATAGGCCCCTTGGCCGACCCACAAGATCGGCGTCTGGAAACAATGGTTTATTGTGATTGCGAAGAGTGGGTGTTAGGAAAGCCGTTGTCGAATTACAAGGCAAGCTGTTTTCGGTTATGAATCGACTGATAAACTGCTCATCGTATTTTCTGCCGGAAAAGCAATCGCCGTCTCCGATTTCAGTATATGGTTTTCTGGGATCAATATTCGGATTGTCGATTTTCGCAAGCATGCAGGCCATTAAAAGCCGCGCTCCAGCCCTGTTGCTTAAGCAGTTGCATATCTCGTCGATCATTCGTATCAAATCTGGATTCTTAACAGCCCGTTTTGATCCTAAACGTTCAGCGTTCTTGATTATTCGACGCAGGTGTTCTTCAGGTTTTTTCATTGTTGAATTCAAGAGAAATCTGTTTGTCTCTTATTTTTGCGTATTGGTAATTCGTCCAAAGAACCTCGACTCGTTTGCCTTTTGTGGAATGAATCGTTTTTTCCACGCCGTACACTTTCTGCCATCGTCTCGCAGGGTACAATTTATCCATGAGATCACAATCATAATTTGATAACGCGACCATGCCTTTGGCGGAATTGAGAGCTTCGGCAAGATCGCGATGCTGTTCATCTGTCATCTCGTAAGCGTAGGCGCAATCGTCTCCGCGCGTGTCATGAATGTATGGAGGATCACAATAAAACAATGTTTCTTCAGAGTCATAAAGCTGAATCACATCCGTTGCGGGGCGGTTTTCTATTTGAACGCGTAGTAGACGTTCTGCAATGTCAGACAAGCAGTCTATGCCGCCGAGCCACCTGCTGATAACGCCGCTCATGCCCGCTCGGCTTGTGTTTTTACAGTTCGCCCATCTCCCTAGGCTTGCGGTTTGCGCAAGTCCGGTTCTTACCTGTCTGGCCCTCACATAAAACCTTCTTGCGCGCTCAAGCTCTGTAAGATTCGGATCAATCTCGCAGGATATCGCAAACTCCTCTCTTGAAAACGGGGTAAGCGATATGAGTTCGATAAGATTCTCCTTTTCATTTCTCAGAGCGCGGAAAAAATTGCATACCTCGCCGTCTAAGTCGTTGTATGTTTCAACTGCTGACGGCGCTCTGTTGAGCAAGACGGCGGCTGAGCCTGCAAATGGTTCGCAGTAATGATGACAATCAGGCAATAAGGGCAACAGCCAGTCAAGGTGTGAATATTTCCCCCCGTACCAGCCAAAAGCTATCAACTTCCTACTCGTAGGCTTCCCATTCACAGGAGCAGGGTTATTTTTTCTTTTCTTTTCCGATCCGTACAATACAAACAACCTTTCGTTTCAAAATTACCACATGACATTTACATTATATCATACTTCAATAAAATCAACGCATTCTTGGCAGACAGTGGAGTCGCTACATAAAAATGAATTTTGAAAATAAGTTCCAAACCAAGTGAAATCGAAGGCATTATTAAATCGTTTTTTCTTTTGCGCCAGTTATTCATTAAACGACATTGAAGAACATACCATAAACAATGTATGTTATACTAGAAAACATCCGCGCATTGGTTTTTGTGCTCAAAGTCTAATCTTATACTACAATTACAACAATGAAGAAGGAGACGGCACACGTAGCAACGGACCATTTTGCATTTGGGGTGAATAGTATCGCGGCAAGCATTGAATTTACCGGAGGTTGAGTTTATGAAATGCGAAAAATGCGGGGTCGATATTCCGGAAAACGAAAAGATGGAACTCCACGGACGGACTGTCTGCGAGGATTGTTACATCGACGCCGTCTCTCCCGCGAAGGCATGCGACCCGTGGGCCGTTCACACCGCAAAATCATTCGTCGGCAAAGGCGGCGCAGGCCCGGAACTCAACGAGGTCCAGCAGCATATCCTTTCCATCCTGAAGGAAACAGGGGGGTGCGGCCCGGAGGCGCTCGCCGACATGCTGCAAATCAAAGCATCTCAACTTGAAAGAGAACTGGCCGCTCTCAGGCACATGGAAAAAATCAAAGGAAAACCCGTCGAAGGCGGCAAGCTGATTATCCTCTGGTGACAGGCGACAGTGGCGGGGCGTTGATATTAAGGATTGCTTTTAATTGGTTTCCATTTAACCCCGGGTTATTCAGGATTCGGCAGAAATTGTTAAGAGCGTATGAAACGAGGAACGCAAGGCGCGTTTTTGCAGTGAACAGAACATAGGGTTCATGAGCAAAAATGGCGGCGCCTCCAAGCGCAGCTTGGGGGTGAGAAGAAGCAGTTCGCCGCTATGAAAACAGCCCCGTTTCGTTGATGCTGTAGACGAATCCGGTCGGAATTATCCTTCAGTCGGCATCCGTCGCTCGTCAACTATCCAATCGGCTTTGAGGCCGGTGCGTTGAAAAAGCCGTTCTTCTATCTGTTCGTTGCTCAGAAATATCACTTCGTTGGGAGTGATTTCGCAATCTAGCTTCACGTTCCTTTTTATGTCGCGCTCAATGTCTTTGGACTCGGAGCCTGAGCGCGGGGCGGCGAACACTTTCACGTAGTCGCGAGAGAACGGGTCGTCGGGGTTTTCTTTCGTTATTACTACCTGAAAAGACTCTACGCCGGGAGCGTTGCGGATGGCCGTTTGGAGGTCGAGCATGGAGACGCGCGAGCCTTTTATTTTCGAGAAGTCTTTCACCGCGCGGCTCATCGGAACGATCAGTCTCGGCCCGGTCATGCCGCAGTTTGGGCATTTGTCCCACACAAGTCCATTAATCAGGTCTCCGGTATAATACCTGAGCAGCGATGTTCCTCTGAAGTCGATATGAGAAAACGTCAGGACGCCCGGAGCGCCTTCCGGCGCGGGCCGCTTAGTTTCGGGATCGAGGACTTCCCAGAAATAGTTTTCCGCCGACAGGTGTATTCCGGAGCCTTCGCCGCAAGAGTAAAACGCGCCTTTCAACTCGGTCATGCCGTATCCTTCGATTATTTTGGCGTCGGAGCCGAGCGCGGCGAACTGCTCTTTGAGCCGCTGCCTGTACGCCGGGACCATCGGCTCTCCGGCCACGACCGCGTATTTGATGGTGTCGATTCCTTTAATAGCTCCGGATTCTTTCATCTTCTTGGCTGTCTCAAGCCAGTACGTCAGGTATGAAGGTATGGCGGCTATATAGTCGAACTTGCCTTTTTCGGCAAGAACGATCTGCCTTTCGGTGGGGATGACCGCACCGCCGCAGGTGTGAAACACGCAGCCGCCGAGCAGGAACTGCGACATTACAACTTGGAAGAAGGCGAGGTGCGGCGCTGCGGGAAATAGATTAAGCGCGCGGTGGTCAAGCTCGATGCCGCACAGGTTCGCCATTGCGGCGACGCGCGGCGTGACGGTAAAGATGTCGCGATGCGTGTACATTGAGGGAGTCGGCTCGCCGGTGGTTCCGCCGCTGGCGTGGAAATGTATAGGGAACCATTCGCGGCGCGCGGCTTGTTCGACGCGCGAGCGGAATGTCTTGAGCCTGTCCGGCGCTCCCGGCTGCGTTGGCGACTTCATCGCTTCGATCACATATCTAGCCATGTCGGTTTTCCTGAGCGGAGCGGTGTCGTACAACCGTTCTCTACCGGGTACTGCCGGTTGCAACACGAACGCCGCCGGGTCGCCTTTGATGTCGTTCTTTGACGTTAGCGGAACCAGCCTTTGGAAGTCTTCAGCGTTTTTTATGTCGCCGCTTCTTGCTCCCATTTCCGAGAACCTCTCTCTGTAAAAGGGATGATATGGAAATATATAACGTCTCAGATACCGCATCAGCGCCTGTTCGTTCCACTTCTTTTGTTTTTCCGCCGCCCAATGATATGAAAACTCTCTCATGTCACGAACCTTCCGCGCGCGCGGCAGCGTTCGCCTCGGATTTGCTCTGCCGCGCCGCGCCGCATGTTTTTTCTTGCCTCTGTCGAATCCCTTTTGCAGTGCTTCCTATTATATCAAAGCAGCAGGACTTCGAGATGTTTTTTGCGAAAGATTTGATGAGAAAGGCATGTCTTTTGCGTGATTTTGCAATTCCACAATGAACCCGGTTCGTCGGCTCTATCGACGAATCCGGGATGAAAGATGCGGTAAAAACAACGCAGCTATTTCTATAGGTTTGGATAGTGTAAACTTTTTTCTGCGAAATTGTAGTGGCGAAGGAAAGAGTCAGCCATTAGAGTATCTCCTAAATACTTTGGCAAATAGAAAGGAGAGAAAATGGCTGACAAGAAGATTATTGCA
>Ga0116149_1000086_pt1 | contig 115282 bp, 111 predicted proteins | sample AD_UKC057_MetaG_FD_89787 | JGI IMG/M metagenome (GOLD analysis project Ga0116149, IMG submission 89787) | Active sludge microbial communities of municipal wastewater-treating anaerobic digesters from USA - AD_UKC057_MetaG | ecosystem: Engineered > Bioreactor > Anaerobic > Digestate | place...
CTGGAGATCTTTCATCTGTTCTTTCTCCCTCACCTTTCTGATGTACCGGAGGATATACCGGATAATGGAGATATGTTATCGGGTTAAATTACATAAGGCAAGTGGTATTGCATGATTTGGGTTGAAAGAGAGACGACCTATGAGAGTTACGACATCCGGGATCCTCAGGGCGTTGTAAGGGCCGTTCGCGGAACCATTAAAGACAAGGCAAAAGAACACTTCAAGCTCATCCTTCTCAATACGCGCAACAAGATCATCGGCCTTTCCACCGTTTCCATAGGCACTCTCAACGCGAGCCTTGTTCATCCCAGGGAGGTTTTCAAAGACGCGATCAGGCATAGCGCTTCATCGGTGGTGGTAGCCCACAACCACCCATCGGGCAACCCCGAACCGTCGGAAGAAGACATCAAGATCACACGGAGGCTCGTTGAGTCCGGGAAGATACTTGGCATCGAGGTCCTTGACCATATCATCATCGGGAAGGATTCCTTTATCAGCTTAAAGGCGAAAGGGCTGCTGTAGGTTCCATATTTTATTTGACCGGCACAGACAATTAATGATATTTTTTTTCATCCTGCAAAGATACAAGAAGGCTCAAAGGAGGATAAAGGAATGAAGAAAGCGCTGTTTTTTTTCGCAATAGCAATTGTTTTGGGGTGGACAGGATTGGCGTCTGCCGCTGAGCTTAATATGAAAGAGGGGATGTGGGAATTGACGTATAAAAGCGAGATCAAGGGAATGCCGATGCAGATGCCTGCCACAACAGTAAAGCAATGCATCACCAAAAAGGATGCGGTCCCGCAGCAGAAACCTGAGAAAGGCCAGGAGTGTACCATGAAAAGCACAAAGGTAACCGGAGATACTATTGCCTGGACCATGCAATGCCGCAGCAAAGATTCTACCGTAGACAGCGATGGGAAGGTAACGTACAAAGGGAATACGTCGGAGGGGACAATCAATTCAACAATAAAACAAAAAGGCCAGGAACCGATGTACATGACAAGCAGCTGGTCGGGGAAATGGATAGGACCATGCAAATGAGCCAGTGGCTCATATCCCATAGCTTAAATAATATCGATAATCAAGGAATGGAAAGCGATGATGAAGATAAAGATTAAAAAGACAAAGAAAAGCAGGATCAAAGAAACAAATTTCGATCATCTCGAGTTCGGCGAGCAGTTCTCCGACCATATGTTCATCACTGAATACGCTGACGGAAAGTGGAACAATCCGCGAATAGTTCCCTTCGGGAAGCTTTCGTTCCTTCCCAGCCTTACCGTGCTCCATTACGGCCAGGCTGTCTTCGAAGGGCTCAAGGCCTATCTCACCACCGACGGCGGCGTGAATCTCTTTCGCGCAGATAAAAATCACGAAAGGCTCAACATGTCCTGCGAAAGGCTCTGTATACCACCTGTCCCGCTTGACCTTTTTATGGAGGCCCTGAAGAAGATTGTAACGATCGACCGCGCCTGGATACCGGATAAACGGGGCAATTCTCTCTATATAAGGCCCTTCGTATTCGCGACAGACGATTATATTGGCGTTCGCATTTCCAAGACATACGCATTCATTATCTTTACTTCACCTGTCGGGGCCTACTATAAAGAAGGGCTCAACCCTGTGAAACTCATAACGTCAGGAGGCTACGCGCGGGCGGTCATAGGGGGGCTCGGGGAGGTAAAGACGCCCGCAAACTACGCTGCGTCACTTTTGCCAGCTGAGGAAGCGAAGAAAAAGGGATTTACCCAGGTGCTGTGGCTTGATGCCATTGAGAAGCAATACATCGAAGAGGTCGGCACGATGAACATCATGTTCCTCATTGACGACACCCTTGTAACCCCTCCTCTCGAAGGTTCGATCCTTGGGGGCATCACGAGGGATACGGTGCTTACCCTCGCCAGCCACTGGGGCGTTGCAATTGAAGAGCGCAAGATCTCCATTCATGAGGTCTTCGAAAAGGCGAAATCAGGGGCATTGCAGGAAGTCTTCGGAACAGGCACCGCAGCGGTTATCTCGCCGGTAGGCTGGATACAGCATAAGGAAGAGATGGTCACAATCAACAAGGGCGGGATCGGCCATTTTTCGCAGCGGCTTTATGATGAGATAACCGGCATCCAGTATGGCGAGAGGCCGGATATTTTCGGATGGTGCTATCAGGTCTGAGACCCCACTGCGCGCCTAACGCCAGACAGATTTATGCTTCTCGCTATTCAATGCCGACTGCTTTTATTACCGGCTATCAGCGGTCAGCTTTCAGCCATCAGCTTAAAAGCTTTTTGACGGCTGTATGCTGACGGCTTATATGCTGATTTTATTATGACCGAGATATTCCTCTGCGTTTTCGCGTTCCTTGCCGGCCTCATAGACTCCGTCGCGGGAGGCGGGGGGCTTATCCAGCTTCCTGCGCTTTTCATCTTTCTCCCTGATCTTCCCGTGGCAATGCTGCTCGGCACAAACAAATTTGCATCCATATGCGGCACGTCGATAGCCGCAGTCCAGTACGCACGGCATATCAAGATCAATTGGCGCGCTACCTTTCCCGCGACGGCGTGCGCCCTTTTATTCTCATTCCTGGGGGCAGGGGCGGTAACGCTTATGGACCCTGCGGTTATGAGGCCCCTTGTTCTCGCCATGCTTATCGGCATTGCCGTTTATACATTCTTAAGAAAAGATTTCGGCTCATTGCATGTGCCGAAGCTCGGAAGCGTAAAGCAGTTGTCCGTCAGCATCGCGACCGGCGCGGTGATCGGCTTTTATGACGGGTTCTTTGGGCCGGGGACAGGGAGCTTCCTTATCTTCGTGTTCATAGGGATCTTCGGCTTCAGCTTCCTCTCTGCATCGGCATCATCCAAGGTCATAAACTTTGCCACGAACCTGTCGGCAGTGCTCTATTTCGGGTTCACCCACAACATACTCTTCAAAGTTGCACTGATCATGGCAGCCTTCAATATACTCGGGGCCGTTGCCGGCACAAAGCTCGCCATCCTGAAGGGAAACCGTTTCGTGAGGGTATTTTTTCTGTTTATCGTGTCAGCGATGATCATCAGGCTGGGCTACGACGTACTGATGAGATAAGGCAACACCCGTAAGGCGTGAATCGTAATTCGTAAATGGATAAACTCATAAAACGAATTACCAATTACGGGTTTAAGAATATTTCTTCTTCAACTCTGCCAGCTTTGAGAAGTGCTTTCGCTCTTCTTCGATGATGAGGTCGATCTCGACGCGGTCTTTTTCCGCGAGAAACTGCTTAACCTCCTGGTAATAGAGGATGGATTCCATCTCCCGTTCCATGGCAAAGTTTATCGCCGAAAGCGTATCTTTTATTTCAGGCAACGCCCCCTCGCGGAGGTCCTTCTTGAAGATCACCTTGCCGTCTATGTAATCCCTGAGATACGCGAGATATTCTCCCTTATATGTTTCGGGTACGCTCGACTGCTTTATCTTTGCGAGCATGTCCGAGAATATCCTTTTATGCCGTATCTCCTCGTCGGCAAGGCGATTGAAAATGTCGCGCGCCCCTGCATCCTCCGCCATGAGCGCCGCTTTATGATAAAATATCTCTCCGTCTTCCTCAATCCTGACGGCGAATTGAAAGATATCGGCCGGTTTAAATATATTCATGGTCCCCTCCTTTGTGTCTTTCCTGTGCGCCCATCGTGTCTTTTTGTCTGTACGATTGTGCCGCCCTTGCCCGACACATCATTATATTGGATATTGCCTTTAATGGCAACGCTTTTCGGCATTCCTGTGAATGTACTTGGAAATAACGCCCGCCCGTGATATCTTCAATAAACAGAGATGCGACGGCATACAAAAGAAATACAAGACATGGAGAGTATTATCGGGCTCCTGCGAACAACCCATGTGGGCAGGCTGGGTACCGTCGGCAGGGATGGATACCCCATGATAAAACCGCTGAACTTTGTCTATGATGGGATGAAGATATATTTCCACTCCGCAAAAGAAGGGGAAAAGATAGAGGATATCGTCAGGGACGGCAGGATTTGCTTCGAGGCTGACGCACCCTTGGGATACAATGAGGCGCGTTCCCAACCGTGTGAAGCGACATACTTCTACCGGAGCGTGATCATAAAGGGCAGGGCAGCGCTCGTTACTGACAAAGGCGAACGATTGCACGCCTTCAAGCTGCTCATGGACAAGTACCAGCCCGGGGGTGGATATGGAGCATTCCGCGATGACAAGCTGCGCATCACCGCCGTTATCAGAATAGATATTGAGGAGATGACAGGCAAGGAAAATATCAGCCGTAGCGCCTGAGCTGAAAGCCTTCGCTTGTTGTGTATTCCCCGTAGGTCCCGTGCTCGAAGAAGTCGCCCGTATTCAGGTAGACCTTTTCTTTGCCGCCGATGACATGGGAGACGTGGTCCGGTATGTGGGAGTGGGCAAGGACAACCGCGTCGTACCCTTCATTGTGTTTCGACCGCGCATAGCCCCTGAATGCCTCCATGACCTTAGCGCTGAACGGTTTTTTCTTCTTTGAGAGAAATATCCCCATCGCCATGGCGATCTTCCAGGTCAGGTCAGGGCCGAAAAGATCCATAACCGCATAAATAGCCGGCGTTTGCAGAATGTTTCCAAGGCAGAGCATATCGAACCTGTGTCCGTGTGCTATGTATGTCCTCTTCCCCTCAACATCGATTGTCATATCCTGCGCGCAGGTTATGCCTGTGTGGGACTGAAAAAAGGCTCCCATCCTGAACTCATGGTTCCCTTCGAGCAGGCAGACCTCTTTCCCTTTTTCAACAAGCCTTTTCAGCGGACCCACAATATCCGCGTACCAGGGATATATATATCCGTCGTATCCGTGATAAAACTCAAAGAGGTCGCCAAGGACGAAAACCTTGTCGGCATCCTCGCAAACATTGCCGAGGAAATCTTTGACATGCCTCATCCTGTCAAGACTCTTGTCCGTAAGGTGGGTATCGGAGAAGAAGATCAGCTTCATAATGTAAACACCGTATCAAACAGCTATCAGCTATGAACCCGGTCTGTCTGGTCCATTTAGTCTGTCTGGTCCATTTAGTCTGTCTGGTCTATCTGGTCCATTTAGTCCTAACGTCTTTCAAGTATTCTTGCAGCGCTTCCTGCCAGTTTCTCATTACAACTCCCGTTGCCCTCTGAACCTTCCCCGTATCGAATACAGAATAGGCGGGCCGGGCCGCCTTCCTGTTGAGCGTCTGCGAAGAGATCGGCGCTACCCGGACCTCCATCCCGAGGGTAGCAAAGATCTCCAGGGCAAGCTCGTACCACGTACAGGAGCCGCTGTTAGAGATATGGTATATCCCCGACTCTCCTTTCTCGATGAGAATCGCGAGAGGCTCTGCAATGTCCCGTGCATATGTCGGTGATCCCCTCTGGTCGTTGACCACCTCGATACCCCCCTTTTCCCCGCCGATCTTTATCACCTTGGATATGAAATGTTGGCCGCCCACTCCGTAGAGCCACTGGCTCCTGATGATAAGGGAAGAGGGGGTCACTGCGAGGACCCGCTCCTCGCCCCATAATTTTGTCTTGCCGTAGAAGGAGATCGGGTTCGGCGTGTCTTCTTCGGTGTACGGCGAACCTTTCACGCCGTCAAAGACGTAGTCGGTGCTGATATGAACGAGCCTGATGCCCTGTTCGCTGCAGATGCCCGCAAGGATCGCCGCCCCGGCGCTGTTTACCTTTTCCGCAAGCTCCTTGCCGTCCTCGCAGCCGTCCACGTCCGTCATGGCTGCACAATTGACGAGCACATCGGGCTTTTCGCGGTTAATTGCCGCTTCGCCGGCCCCTGGGTCCGTTATGTCCCATTCGTCAATATCAAGGCTTGCGACGTCAAACCTGCTTTTCAAAAGAGGGATAATGTTGGATCCGAGCAGTCCTTTCCCTCCGGCAAAAAGAACCTTCATCGGTTTCCATACATCGTATTATAGTATTCCAGGTAGGCCCCGCTCCTGATCCTTTCCCACCATTTTCTGCTCTCTATGTACCACCGTACCGTCGCCTCCATGCCTTCGGCGAAATCTGTTTTTGTCTGAAAGCCCAGCTCGTTTTTGAGCCTTGTCGAGTCGATGGCATACCTGCGGTCATGCCCCGGTCTGTCTGCAACGAAGCGGATAAGCGTCTCGGGCTTTCCGAGGATCTTAAGGATGAGCTTCACGATCTCTATGTTCGTCCTCTCGTTCTCGCCGCCGATATTATAGACATTGCCCGGGATGCCGCGCTGAAAGACTGTATCGATGGCGCGGCAGTGGTCTTCGACGTGGATCCAGTCCCTGATGTTCATGCCGTCGCCGTACACGGGCAGCTCAATATCCGCGAGGGCATTCGTTATGATAAGCGGGATAAGCTTCTCAGGGAACTGGTAGGGGCCGTAATTATTTGAACAGCGCGTGACGATGACGGACATCCCGTATGTTGCATGGTACGCCATGGCGAGCATGTCCGCCGATGCCTTTGACGCGGAATAGGGGCTGTTGGGGGACATCGGCGTGTCCTCCCTGAATTTTCCCGTCGCGCCGAGAGAGCCGTACACCTCGTCGGTGGATACCTGTATAAAAAGCCTTGTCCCCCTTTTCCTTGCCGCCTCGAGGAGGTTGAAGGTCCCGTTTATATTGGTCCTGATGAACGCGTCAGGATCGATAATGCTCCTGTCGACGTGAGACTCGGCGGCGAAATTGATCACAGCTTCAACGGGCTGCTCAAAGGCCTTTTCCACATCGGATATGCTGCCGATATCGCCCTTTACAAACCTGTAGCGGCTGTCCCCCTCTATGTCTTTGAGGTTTTCGGGGTTCCCTGCGTAGGTCAGCTTGTCCAGGTTGACGATATTGTGCGGATAGTTCGAAAGCATGTAGCGCACAAAATTTGACCCGATAAAGCCGCAGCCGCCAGTAACGAGAATATACATATTATCCGTCCTTCCTGTCCCATGAATATGGTATGTCGTTGTCGTGGGGGTCGACCCTGAATTCGTCAGGCTTTGCTCTGTTGTATGGTTCGGTGGGGATATTGATGATGATCGCCTCTTCTTCGCTGATGCACTTCCACCCGTGGTAGACCATCTTCGGCACCCTGACGAGCATGGGGTTGAAATCGCCGATGAAAAACTCATTCACCTCTCCTCTGGTCGGAGACCCTTCCCTGTCGTCATAAAGGGCAAGCTTGAGCATCCCCTTTATGCAGATGATGAAGTCATCCTGTCCCTGGTGGTAATGCCATGCCTTGACGACGTGGGGATATGTGGTGGTGAGGTAGACCTGGCCGAAATTGATGAACATGTCTTCATCTTTCCGCAGGATCTCCATCAAGCGGCCCCTTTCGTCGGGGATATATCTCAACTGTTTCACGACAACATCTTTTATCATATCCACCTCCAAAAGCTGAAATTACAATCACTTAGCCCACATTGTTCGCCCCTGTCTGCGAAACCAGGATGTTCGCCCGGAGGAGCGACTCAAAGGTGCCCGCGTCTGTCCACCATCCCTCAAGCATATCCCAGGTCATGGTCCCTTCCTTCACGTAGGCGTTATTGACGTCGGTGATCTCCAGCTCCCCCCTGTCGGAAGGCTTCAGGGTCTTGACAATATCAAATACGCGGCCGTCGTACATATAGATGCCGGTGACGGCAAGGTTGCTCCTGGGCTTCTTCGGCTTTTCAACGATGCCCACGAGCTTGCCGTTCGCGATCTCTGCCACGCCAAAACGCTCAGGATCGGGCACTTCCTTCAGAAGTATCTTGGCGCCCCTTTTTTGTTTTGCAAAATCGCGGGCAGCCTTTACGATGTTCCTCTCAATAATGTTATCGCCAAGCACCACGCATATAGGCCCTCCGTCGGCAAAATATTCCGCAAGCGCCAGCGCTGCGGCGATGCCCCCCTCGCCTTCCTGATAGGTGTAGTTGATATGGCGCAGCCCGAACTCCTTGCCGTTTCCCAGAAGCCTCAAAAAATCTCCGGCATAGTTCCCCCCGGTTACGATCATGATATCGGTGATGCCCGCATTGATGAGCGTTTTGATGGGGTAGTAGATCATCGGGTTGCCGTATATGGGCAGGAGATGCTTGTTGGTGATCTTTGTAAGCGGGTTAAGCCTCGTCCCGAGCCCGCCGGCAAGAATAATTCCTTTCATGCGCTCCTCCTACTTTGTCGTGATCCCCGCCAGGTCGAATGATATCCTGATGGTTGTGTCGTTGGGCCTTTTCGATTGCATCAGCGTCAATGTTGTGCCCCAGCATCCGGGCATATACCTGAGCTGGTAGAGTGTTTCGATCCACTCCGATTCTTTGAACGTGTACCGTATCTGATATCTTCCCTGGAAGTATCTGTATATGCCGCCAAGGTCGAGAAAGACCTCATTGTTCAGATCTGCCGTGTAATTATGGGAAAGGTTCATATTATATGTGTTGGGCTTCACGTAATTGAAGCCGTTCCTGATGGTCTTTAATCCTTCCCCGGCGGTGCTGATCTGTGCCTCGTTGGTGTAGCTCAGGTTGGCCGTGGGATAGAGGGTCATCCGGGCCTCAACATCAGAGAACCTGCCTCCGGAGCCTTTATAGAGCGCTGAAGGGCGCAGCCCTCCCGAAAGCCCATAGGTCTGGGATATCTCGAAAAGAGACAGTTCCCGCTGCCACCCCTCGGAGGTTGAGTTAAGATAATGGTTCAGCGAGTAGGTGATCGTATTTGTCTGGTACAGCCGGTCATAGGGGTCTATATTCGGCAGGTCGGTGAAAGATGTATTGGGGATAAAATTATACTTTACCACAGGCTTTATCACGCTGTGCATCTCTCCCAGGTCCAGCAGGTCGGTATAGTAGTACCTCATGAACTGGACGTTCGCATCCCCTTCGATCCTGAAGGTGTGGCGATTCTCCGTGTCATCGCTACCCCCGCTCCGGTTAATAAGGTATGCCGTTTCCATCAGGGTGCCGTTGACAAGGAAATTGATCCCGTTCCACGAATAGGGCACCCGGAGCCGCGGCTCGATGCCCATCCTTGAAACCTTATCGCCTTTGTCCCTGTAAAAGGACGTATAGTCCAGCACAAGATCCGTATAGGCCTTCCCTTCCATGAACGGGATATACTCCGTGAAAAAAGAGGCATGGGGATAGTATTGAAATGTAGATCTGTTGTTGTCGTAGGAAAGGAGGTTTCTGAAGTTGGCCATCTCCGCCGTGAGGAGGGATTTTTTCACGGGGACCTCCAGGAATGCCGTAGACTTTATCAGCGTCTCGCTTCTTTCGGCGGCGGTCATCCCGAAATCTTTCAGGTAATCGTCATCGGAGATAAAACGGAGGTTCGCTTTCAGGGCTATGTCCTTCATGAATATTTGTTCGTGCTGGCCCCGCAGCTGCCAGCGCGTGCCGTCATATTCCCTGTCGCCGATGATCGAGTAATCCCATACGCCCTTCATGTCTTCCCTGGGGGCATACCTGAACTCGACGCCTGGCTTGATGCCCCTGTCGCCGAGGTAGTCAAGGAAGAAGGTGGCGTCCTTGTCTTTCGATATGGCCCAGAAATAGGACGTATTGATCAGCATGCCGTTTCTTGACGAAACCGCAAATCCCGGCATAAGCAGGCCCGACTGCCTCTCCGTCTTTACCGGGAAGATGCCCCAGGGCAGGTAAAAAACGGGGACATCCTTGATATAGAATTTCGTGCCTTTTGTTTTTGCGTATCCCTCGATGGTGACATCAACGTCCTGCGCCGAGAATTTCCAGGCAGGGTCCTCCCAACCGCAGGTGGTGAACTCGCCTTTCTTGATCGTATACTGCGCCTCGCCGACCTTTTCGATCGTTTCGCCGGTAATATGGAAGTTGCCTTTCTGAATGTGGATCCTTCCGCTGTCTATTTTGCCTTTTTTGGAGATGAGGTTGAGCTGCAGCTTCTGGCACTCGATGCGGTCTCCTTCATCCTGGAAGACCACGTTCCCTTCTGCGAAGATGTCCTGCGTCTTTTCATCGAAAAGGACATAGTCGGCATTCAGGATCCGGGTGCCTTCCCGGAGATCGACCTTGCCCCTGGCAACATAGGTGCTTTTCTCACGGTTATATTCGACGAACATGGCCGCAATGTCGATAGGCTCATTGATAGATGCCGTGTAATCGAATTGCTTCCCATGCAGGCAGAGCGGGATAAGGAGAAACAGAAAAATGGTGAATTTCGTTTTAAAAGATATCATGCATTGCTGCCTTTGCCTCGCCGATAGTGTAAAAGGAACCTGTCACAAGTATCAGGCCGTCTTCTCCTGAGAGGGTTTTTGCCGTCCTCAACGCGTCCCTTGTGTCTTCCGCTATGATCGCATCCTGCGCGTATGTTTTCATAAGTGATGGCTCCAGCGCCCTTTCTACGGCAGGTTTCGTCAATATCGTCATATCCACTGACGGTACGATCTCTTGAAGCATTCTATCATACTCTTTATCCTTCATGACACCAAAAATGAGGATTTTTTTCCTGCCCGCGTAGCGTGCCTTTATGAACTCTGTAAGGACATGGATGCCGCTGGGGTTGTGCGCTCCATCAATGAGGACCGTCGGCCTTTGCCCCAGCTCCTCCAGCCTTCCCCGGCAACGGATGCGGGAAAGGGAACCCAATATCGCACCGTCGTTGACAGGAAAACCCGCAGTCGAGAGGACGTCAACGGCACAGAGCGCAACAGCGCTGTTCGAAAGCTGGTGGTCGCCTTTCATGCCTACCCGAGCTCCCATAAGGGCCCTTGACGGACCCCGGTAAGACATGGCCTGCTCCCCGGTCTTTTCATAGGAAAAATCCCTCCCGAGGCTGTAGACGCTGCTCCCGGCGCCTTTTGCAACCTCGCATATGATGTCCAGCGGGACGCCCGCCGCGCCGGTTACAACCGGTACCCCTTTCTTGATGATGCCCGCCTTTTCCCGGGCAATTGCCTCGATTGTGTTGCCAAGGTGCGCCGTGTGGTCAAAGGCAATATTGGTAATGACGCTTACCAGCGGCTCGATGACATTTGTCGAGTCAAGCCTCCCCCCCAGCCCCGTCTCGATGACCGCAATGTCCACCTTTTTTTCCCTGAAATATTCGAAGGCAATGGCTGTGGTAAAATCGAAGAAAGTAAAAAACCTGTTTTTATCTTTTTTCTCAATCTTGTCGCGGAGGCGCTCCGTGAGCTCGACAACCTCCTCTTCACGGATCTCCTCCCCGCTCACGGCGATCCTTTCCGTGAATGACACGAGATGGGGAGATGTATAGAGGCCGACAGAGTAGCCTTCTCCGCTGAGCATGCCGGCGATCATGGCTGCCACGGAGCCTTTGCCGTTCGTGCCTGCGATATGGACTGTTTTCAGCGCCTTATGAGGATTTCCCATGATGTTGAGTATCCACGAAATATTTTCAAGCCCGAATACCATTCCAAACTTTTCGAGCCCGTAGAGGTACTCAAGGGTAGCAGAATACTCTCTCATGTCACATGTGAGAGTAGTGTATAGAGCCTTTTTTTCAGTTCTTTTCTCGGCACTATCATATCGATCATGCCATGCTCCAGGAGATATTCAGCCCTCTGGAATCCGTGGGGAAGCTCTTCCTTAATAGTCTCTTTGATCACCCTCGGTCCGGCGAATCCGATCATCGCCTTTGGCTCTGCTATAATAATATCGCCCAGCATGCCCATGCTCGCTGTAACGCCGCCCAGCGTGGGGTCGGTGAGGACCGTTATGTAAGGAATACCGTGGGACTTCAGGTTGTATATGGCGCCCGAAACTTTGGACATCTGCATGAGGGACATGATGCCTTCCTGCATCCTTGCACCGCCCGATGAACAGAAGAGAATGACCGGCAGTTTGTCCTTCGCCCCCTGTTCGAGGGTCCTCGTGATCTTCTCGCCGACAACGGAACCCAGGCTGCCGCCCATGAAGTTAAAATCGAAGATCGCAGCCAGCACATCGAGGCCGTTTATAGCGGCCCTTCCGCACATCATCGCGTCGCTTCTTTTGGTCGTCTCTTTTGTTTCAACGAGCCTCGCCTTATACGGCTTGGTATCCTTGAACTTGAGAAAGTCGACGGGCTCAACATCCTTATAGAGCTCCGTGAAGCTCCCCTTGTCAAACATCAGCGCGACCCTCACATCGACATTGATAGGGAAATGGTAAAGGCACTTGGGGCACACGTGCTTGTTCCTCTCCACCTCTTTTCTGTAGAGGAGCTCCTGGCAGGAACTGCACTTGATCCAGAGAGATTCGTCCTTCTCCGCCTTTTTGATCTCGCGCTGTATGTCGATCTCTTTGTGCGGCTTCTTCGTTTTATCTTTTCTACTGAAAAAACCCATGAATTTCCTATTGAAATTTTGCTGTAAAACTACCAAAATAAGGGTAGCATGTCAATAAAAAGGGTCTCCATAGAATCGGACCATACCCTCGAAGGGGTCTTGCGGCCGGGGAGCAGGGGCGCCGGCGTCGTCATATGCCATCCCCATCCCCTTTACGGCGGCGATATGAACAACAACGTCGTAAGGGCGATGGAAGAAGGGTTTTCCCGGCAGGGCTACACGACCCTCATATTCAATTTCCGCGGGGTAGGCGGGAGCGGGGGAGAATACGACGAGGGGGAAGGGGAGGTCCGGGATGCCATCGCTGCCTCAGAACATCTCCGGCAGCACCTTGATCCTGATAACCGGATCATGTGTGCCGGGTATTCCTTCGGCGCCTGGGTGGTGAGCAGGGCGGCGCTCCAGGTGCAGGGCCTGGAGGGGCTTTTTCTTGTCTCGTACCCGTTCCTGATCTACAAGGGAGACCATCTGAAGACCTTCGACAAAAAGATCTATTTCATCGGGGGGACTTATGATGATATCGCACCCCTAGATGACCTCCTCGCGTTCTACAAACACCTGGAGATCACCGAAAAGTACCTCAAGGTCATCCCCACAACCCATTTCTACGGCGGCAAAGAAGAGGAGATTGCCGATTTCATCAAGGAAAGCGTCGAGCCAGCTCCTGGCAACAATCCCCCCTAAGCCTTGAACAGATAAACGCTTTATGGTAATGTGATGGATAAGATCGCTGACTGCTGACTGCTAATCTTCAAAAGGACAGACATAACGATGGATTACAAAGACACGCTCCACCTACCGAAGACGCCTTTTCCCATGAAAGGCAACCTGCCCATTAAAGAAAAGGAGATGCTCGCATTCTGGGATAGCATAGGGCTATACAGGAAGCTCATAGAGGCGCGCAAAGACGCCCCTTCGTTTATCCTCCATGACGGCCCTCCCTACGCGAACGGGAATATCCATCTTGGCACGGCCCTCAACAAGATATTAAAGGATATTATCGTAAAATCGAAGTTCATGTCAGGCTGCAGGGCAGACTACATCCCGGGCTGGGACTGCCACGGGCTGCCCATCGAGCACCAGATAGAAAAGGAGTTCAAGGCAAAGAAGATCTCCATGCCCAAGCTGGAGACCCGCCAGGCATGCAGAAAATACGCGGAAGGGTTCATCGACGTCCAGCGCGCCGAGTTCAAAAGGCTCGGCGTCATCGGCGACTGGGAGCACCCTTACATCACAATGGACTACGGGTACCAGGCGACGATCATCGGGGAGATACAGAAGTTTTTCGAAAGGGAAGAGGTCTACCGGAAAAAGAAGCCTGTCTACTGGTGCATAAGCTGTATGACCGCCCTTGCCGAGGCGGAGATCGAATACGACAACAAGAGATCGAGCTCCATCTACGTCAAGTTCCCCTTCACCGGGAAGAAAGACGGCATCTTTGACGGTTACCCCGAGAGGCCGATCCATATGCTCATCTGGACCACAACACCCTGGACGCTTCCTGCGAACCTTGCCATCGCCATCCACCCTGATTTTACCTACGCGGCCGTCGACACAGGGAAAGAGATATACATCGTCCTCAAGGAGCTTGTCGAAGACATAGCACAAAGGGCGGGCATCGGTGATTACAGGATAATTGAAGAGATAAAGCCTGATAAGATTAAGGGGCTTACCTTCAGGCACCCCTTCATTGACAGGCAGTCCCTTATCGTCTACGCCGATTACGTCGCGAACGATACAGGCACCGGCGCGGTCCACACGGCGCCGGGACACGGCGAAGAGGACTATGAGACAGGCATAGAATACGGGCTCGACGTGTACTCACCGGTCAATGAAAAGGGCCAGTTCATCGAGGAGGTCGACTTCTTCCGGGGCATGAATGTCTTTGAGAGCAACCCCGAGGTCATCAAAAAGCTCGAAGAGCTCGGGCTTCTCCTCCATAAAGAGGATATCGAACACTCCTACCCCCATTGCTGGCGCTGCAAGAAGCCGGTCATCTTCAGGGCGACGGAGCAGTGGTTCATATCCCTCGGCAAAAATAACCTGAGGCAAAAAGGCCTTGACGAGATAGACCGTGTGAAGTGGATACCTTCATGGGGAAGGGACAGGATCTACAACATGCTACAGGTGCGCCCTGACTGGTGCATCTCGCGGCAGAGGACCTGGGGGATCCCGATCACGATCTTCTACTGTGAAAAGTGCAGGGAGCCTTACTGGAACAAAGATGCCTTTGGGAAGGTCGTCAATGCCGTGAGGGAGCACGGAGCCGATATATGGTTTGAAAAGGACGCCTCATTCTTCCTTCCGGAAGGTGCGAAGTGCGGCAAGTGCGGCAACAACGCCTTCGTCAAGGAAGAGGACATCCTCGACGTCTGGTTCGACTCGGGCGTGAGCTGGTCGGCGGTTTGCAAGAAGAGGGAAGGGCTTAAGTTCCCGGTGGACCTGTACCTTGAAGGAAGCGACCAGCACAGGGGATGGTTCCACAGCTCGCTTCTCACATCGGTGGGGAACGAAAACAGGGCGCCCTACAATGCGGTCCTGACGCACGGCTTCGTCGTCGACGGCTCGGGCAGGAAGATGTCCAAATCTTTAGGCAACATCATCGCGCCCCATGAGATCATTGAAAAGTTCGGCGCCGAGATACTGCGGCTCTGGGTTACCTACGAAGATTACCGGGACGACATCAAGATATCGAAGGACATCATCAACAGGCTCGTCGAGACATACCGGAGGATCAGGAACACACTGCGCTTCCTCCACGCCAACATTAACGGCGACTTTGACCCTCAGCGCGACAGCGTGCCCTACGAGAAGCTTTCCCTTCTCGACAAATGGCTCCTGTCGAGGCTCCAGAGGCTTATCGAACGGGTCACCGAGGCATACAACAACTATACCTTCCACGTCATATACCACAGTATCCACAATTTCTGCACCGTTGATCTAAGCGCCCTCTACCTCGACATTGTGAAGGACAGGATCTACGTTGAAAAGCGGGACGGCGTGAAGCGGCGGGCGTCCCAGACCGTCATCTACGAGGCCCTGATAACGATTTTGAAGCTTATTGCCCCCATCTTATCCTCAACCGCCGATGAGATGTGGTCGTACCTGAAGGACTACGTCAAGGAAGAGAGCGTCCTCCTTACGACCTTTCCGTCGCCCAGAAAGGAATGGATCAACGCCGGGCTCGAAGAGGAATGGGAGAGCATTTGGGGCGTGCGGGAGATGGCGAACAAAAAGATCGAGGAGAAAAGGGCCGCCAAGGTTATAGGCCACTCTCTTGACACGAAGATCATCATCACGGTCCCCGAGAAAGAATATGGCCTCCTCACAAGGCTCGGAGATGAGCTGAAGGATGTCTTCATCGTTTCGCAGATCGAGCTGCAGGCCGGGAGCGAACCCGACGTGGCGGTCGCAAAGGCGGAAGGCACAAAGTGCGAGCGATGCTGGCAATACGCGACGGACATCCTTACAGAAGGCAGATTTCCCAACGTGTGCAGGCGATGCGAAGATACCTTATCTTCCTGATCGTACCCCTTGTCTTTGTCCTCGACAGGTGGACAAAGATTATTATCATGGAGCATCTGAGCCCGGGAGGGTCCATCCCTGTAACCTCCTTTTTTTCTATCGTATACGTGAAGAACTACGGAGGGGTCTTTGGCCTTCTCTCGCAATACGAGTTCGCAAAAGCGGTCTTCACCTATCTTCCGCTCCTCATCATTACCGTCCTTATCATCGTGCTTGTCGTTTACAGGATCGCCTTCGCGAAACGCTTAGCGCTTGCTTCAATCCTTGCCGGCGCTGTCGGGAACATTTACGACAGGGTCCTTTACGGAAGCGTTGTTGATTTTCTCGATTTCCACTACGGCGACTACCACTGGCCTGCGTTCAACGTTGCCGACATAGCGATCACATTCGGGATCTGCCTCTGGCTGTTCCTGGAGCTGTTCCATGCGAAGAAAACGGCTCATGGCTCATAGCCGATGGTTTGCTGTGAGCCATGAGCCGTAAGCTAAATTATGGATGACGAATTATTGGAAGAAGAGAAGAAGCTGAGGCGATTGCGGTTCATCGTCGACTTTGCGCTTCAGTTTATCCGGTCGCAGGATATCGACCACGACCACGCGATAAAGATCGTCGAAGGGGTAAAAAAACAGGCGCTGAAACTCTTCCCGGACAAGGAAGACGCATTCGATATCATCTACGCCCCGCGGTTCAAGCGGGCCCTTAACGAGAAGTTCAAAAGAACGTAGATAGGCTGATGGCGAAAGATGTGAGGCGTAAAGAAACAACTGTTCAATGTTCTATGGTTAACGTTCAACGTTAGAACAAAATAGACCAGACAGACTAAATGAACCAGACAGACCAGACAGACCGGCTTCATAGCCGACAGCTGCATACTGTTGGCTGAAAAGGAGGATGCGTTGAAAGAAGAGATCGAAAAGGCAATAAAAGGATTTGTCAGCGCCTCGCCGGCGAATCAGTTAAAAGATCTCGACGAACGGTATTTTGCCGAACCGGAGATCGGATATGCGGACATCAATGACGCGCTTTTCACCGAATATAAGAGCATCATCGGCGATTTTCATCTGACCCCCGCGGAGTTCCTCGAGGCAGAATACGGGGAGCCCTCCCCACGGAGCGGCACTGTCATATGCTGGGTCCTTCCGGTCACGCTGAATATCCGGAGAAGCAACAGGAAGGCGGGAAAGATGCCCTCCTGCGAGTGGTCGCATATGCGTTTGTTCGGCGAGCAGTTCAATGAGGCACTGCGCAAATATGTCGTTGCGCTCCTTGCTATCAAGGGGTATCGCTCCCTCGCCCCTGCTTTGACCGCACGGTGGCGACGCGTCATATCTCCCGAAGCCGGCCATGCATCGAACTGGTCCGAGCGTCACGCTGCCTACGCGGCAGGGCTGGGAACGTTCAGCTTGAGCGATGGGCTCATCACCCGGAAAGGGATCGCCCACCGCACCGGTTCCGTGATAACTGAGCTCGTTATCGAACCGACGGCAAGACCCTATTCGAGCCCTTATGACTATTGCCTTAAATACAATTCGAACACCTGCGGCGCCTGCATCAAGCGTTGTCCCGCAGGGGCGATCACTGAAAAAGGGCACGATAAGGAAGCATGTTCCCGGTATATGAACCAGGTAATCAGCCCTAAAGTGAACGAGACTTACGGGGTAACCATATCAGGCTGCGGGCTCTGCCAGGTAAAGGTCCCCTGCGAGAGCAAGATACCTGTTTCTTTAAACTTTGAACGTTGAACAGCTTTTCGTTCTACTTCCCCAGCCTTTTCTTTATACCGTCCGCCAGCCCCTTGATCCCTTCCCCTACCTTCTGAGTTCCATCGGAACCGAGGGTTACCGCCGAGCCGCCGATGCCCTTCATCGATAGGCCGAGCTTTTCCGCAAGACCCGAGGAAAACTTGGCGCTCATGCTCTCTGCAAGGCTGAACTTCGGGTTGTCAAGAGATCCTTCGACAATAAACTTAAGGGGAATCTCGTTGTTGCTGTTCTTCATGAAGGCAACCACCATGGAAAGGGGGGCCCCGAGGAACCTGGAGCCCATCCCGGAGCCGCTTTCGAATGCAAGGTCTTTGAGAACCACCGTGCCGGGCGCCCGGATCATCCGCGAGGCGATCTTTACATCCATATCAAGATCAAGAAATCCTTTTGTCACATTGACGCTGCCCTCTTTCTGGAAATAGGGCTTCATCGCGGTAATATCGAGCCTTCTGGCCTCGACCCTCGAATCTACGTCCTGGGTCTTCAGCTTTACCTTGCCCTTGCTCATCAATGTACCGGTGCCCATATTGCCGGGCACGTCCGCCTTCAGGGTGTAAGGCGTGAGATTTACGCCCAGGGGGATCGCGATATCCTTCACATCGAGCTGTATATTGCGCACCTTTGTCAGGATAGGGGTTTTTGCCGTCTTCCTGTCGAGGTAGTCGATGGACCCGTTGCTGACGACGATGTCCTTTATGAAGACAGGTGGGGATTTTTTTTCATCCGCCTTTGTCTTTTCCTTGTCCTTTTTCTCTTTTTCTGCGGGCAGCGCCGGCATGATCACATTGCCCTTCTGGTCCGTTTCGATCAACATGTAGAGGTCCTTCAGGAGAACGCTGGAGATGACATACTCATTCCCGAGAAATCCGAGAAAATCTGCTTTGATCGTTGCGGTGCCGATCTTCAGGATCTCTTTGCCGGCAAGGTTTTTAAAGCTGATGCCGGATCCTTCTACCTTGCCCCAGTTGAGCTCCAATTTCTGTATCGAGAAATCTTTTCCGAGCATTGATTCAAGCTCTGCCTTGATGAGCTTATTCGCCTGCGAGATAAGGATTGCAACGGTAACGCCGAGTATGACCACCAGCGCTGCGGCGGCAACGAAGACCACCTTCAATCCCTTCTTTTTCATTATAAGCCTCCATTATAGCTTTATCGTGAAAAGGAAAACGTGTTCATCTCCTTATCAGTGCGTCCATTTTCATCCTTATTATACGACACGAGGCGCTTGAAATGGAATAGGTTCGTTCATATAATAACATCAGAAGGAGGCCGGTATGTCTGTAATGTTCGAGTTTGCCATGTTCCCGACGGATAAAGGAGAGAGCGTCAGCGAGTACGTAAGCAGGCTCCTCAAGGTCATCGATAAAAGCGCTGTGTCCTACAAGCTTACGCCTATGGGCACCATCGTTGAAGTTGACACCTTCGATGCCGCGCTAAAGATCATCAGGCAGGCATATAAAGAGCTCGAGCCTGACTGCAACAGGATCTATTCAGCGATCAAGTTTGATATACGGAAGGGTAAGAAGGGAAGGCTCGCGCAGAAGATCGCTTCGATAGAAAAGAGGGTAGGGAAGAAGCTGAAAACGTAACCTCGATCTTTGAGTGTCATTTTGGAGGCGTTTTTACTATAATCTTCCTGTGAAGGTACTTCTCGTACAGCCGCCCATCGAGGATTTTTATGACACGTCCATACGGACTTACCCCCTTGCGCTTCTTTATCTTGCAGCGGCGGTCAGGGATGTTTGCGATGTCTCGGTTGTTGATCTGCGGAGCAACAGAAGGCCGCAAGTCATTAAGGACCACCCCTTCCCCGAACTGAGAAGCTATTATCGGGAAGACCATTATTCTCCTTTCTCGCTCTTCCGCAGATACTACCGCTTTGGCGCTGATGAAAAAGAGATCGATGCGATCATCAGGGGGCATGCGCCCGATGTTGTCGCCGTCGCGTCCCCTTATACGGCATACTCCTTTGAGGCGCTCAAAGTTGCGAAGACGGCAAAGAAGGTCAGCAATGACATCATAACGGTCATGGGCGGCACGCATCCCACGCTTTATCCTCTCCATCTGCTGCGCAACCCTTATGTGGACTATGTGATAAGGGGCGAAGGCGAAACGCCGCTTTTTTCATTGATCCGGGCATTAAAGACAGGCAAGGGAAGGGCCGCGGAGGGCATTCAGGGGGTTTCCTCAAAACACAACGGCGATTATTTTCTGTCAGGTATAGCGATCGAAGATGACATCGACCGCATTCCGGAGAGAAGGCTGCTGGATCCCTCTGATTACAGGATAGGCGGGAAGAACTACACATTTTTTCTCACGTCGCGGGGATGCCCTTTCCGCTGCGCCTTTTGCGGTAAGCCTCCTGTCCCTTACAGGAGAAGGAGCATCGGCAGCATCAGGCAGGAGATATCTTCCTGCATTGACTCCGGCATCGAGGCGATAGACTTCGAGGACGATATGCTGAACCTTGACCCTGGCTTTTTCAACGAGGTCCTTTCCCTTCTCAACGGCAAAGGCGTGACCCTCTCTGCGATGAACGGCATCTATGCGGAGACGATGGATATCGAAACCCTGAAAAATATGTCTGACGCCGGTTTCCGGCGCTTGAACTTTTCTCTCGTTGATGTGTCCGGATCTGTCATAAAGAGACAGAAAAGACCCGCGCTGTTCAATCTCCTCAGGCTTTTGCCTTTTCTCGAATCGTCTCCGTTCGACATAGAGATCCACTTCATTATAGGTCTGCCGGACCAGGGGCCGGAGGACATCATCGACACCATCCTCTTTCTCATGGGGAAAAGGGTCCTCCTCGGCCCGAGCATCTTTTACCTTGCCCCCGGAAGCCCTATATTCGATGAGGCATCCGGCAGCTTCCGGGAAGAAGGTGCCAGGACATTTCGTTCAAGCTATATGCTGCCCGCCAGCCCCCTGGTTCCCAGGGAGGCTATCTTTACGATCATGAAGCTCGTCAGGTTCTTAAACGCCGTGAAACGTATCCTTGACGGACACCCGGGCCTTGAGAGGCTGAGCGACATCGCCGGATCGCAGTTCAGAAGGAACCGCCACGACGATGTGATCATGAGGAGCCTTCTCATGGAAAAGAGATTCATCGCCTACGACAGGAAAATCCAGAACTATGTTGATGAACGGCAGGATAAAGGGCTCATAGCGCATTTTTTCAAAAGGATCTCCAGGGCAACGATCAAAGGCTTTAAAACGGCCCATTCCCTCATCGTTGACCTGTAAAACAGCCTCCTTAAATCCTTGAAAGCCCCCGTGTTTTCTGCTAATGTATGTGGGAAGCATACGGCCATACAATACGGAGAAAAACCTAATATAATGGAGAGTTTTTTCGGTTTCACCCTCCCCGGGCTTGAAAAGGCGATAGGCGCAACGGGCAAAGAGAAATACAGGGCAAGGCAGCTCTACCGGTGGATATACAATCAGGGCGTCTTTGACTTTGACGGGATGTCCAACATACCCAAAGGGCTTCGGGCTATCTTCAAGGACATGTTCTCCACCGACCTGCTCCCGATAAAAGAGGCGCTCACATCAAAGGACGGTTCGAAGAAATTCGCATTTTCTGCTGAAGACGGGCATATCATAGAAAGCATTGTCATGCCGGAAAAAGACAGGAATACCCTCTGCATATCGACGCAGATAGGGTGCAGGATGGGGTGCAGGTTCTGCGTTACGGGCAGGATGGGCTTCAAGAGAAACCTTACCGTGCACGAGATTGTAGGTCAGGTCGTGGCAGTGAAGGAAGACCTTAAGAAGGGCTCAGGCGAAAGGATAACGAATATCGTTCTCATGGGCATGGGGGAGCCGATGGACAACCTTGACAATGTGATGGCTGCGCTTGATATCATCAGGAACCCCCTCGGCCTTGATTTTTCATACAGAAGGATCACAGTTTCCTCTGTCGGCCTTGTTGAAGGTCTGAAGACGCTGGAACCGAAGTCGGCCGTGATCGCCATCTCGCTTAATGCCGCAGATGACGGAAAGCGCACATCGATCATGCCGATCAACAGGCTGTATTCCATCGGGAAGATCATGCAGTTCGTGAAGGGATTCAAATTGCCGAACAGGGCAAGGATCACCTTCGAATATGTGTTGCTGCGAGGCTTCAACGATTCGCTTGACGATGCGAAAAGGCTGGCGGAGCTTTTAACGGGCGTGAAGTGCAAGATCAATCTTATCCCCTATAACGAGTCGCCCTATATTGAATTCAAAACCCCGGAGCCTGCATCAGTAGAAAGATTCCAGTCCTATCTGCTGGACAGGCATTTTACGACGATCATACGGGATTCCAGGGGCCGGGACATATGCGGCGGGTGCGGCCAGCTTGGGATGAGGTACTTATGAGTTGTCAGCATACAGCGATCAGCTTTCAGCAGAACCACATAGAAACTGTTTTGCATAAAAACGCTGTTTTTGCCTGTAAGCTAACCGCTGATAGCTGTAAGCTGATCGCTGGTGTATAAAGGAGGGCAAAGACAATGGGCATTCTACCGGTATATAAGGACTCTTTTTTCTGCGGCCTGGAGAGAAAAGACGGCCTGCAGCTTGTAATGATGTACGATAACGACGCCATACTTTGCGACGTGAACATCGACAGCCGTTTTGAAGGATACACGAACGTTTTGCATGGAGGAATGATCTTCGGGATTCTTGACGTCATGATCTGGTATGCCATCTTCATGGAAACGAAGAAGATATGCATGACCAGGCATACGGAGATGGATTTTTTGAAGCCCGTCATGTGCAATACGCCATATCTTGCAAAGGGGAAATTCCTCAAAATCGAGGAAAGGGATTTCCTGGCAACGGCGTGGATGGAGGATGAAAATGGAGAATTGTGCGCCAGGGTTAACGCGGTATTCAGGGAGGCAAAGGACATATCCGCGGCACACTTCATCAACAGGTTCGATTTCAGCCGCACCTCGCCGAAGATCAAACAGCACTTCTACTCTCTGCTCGAAGGAAAAGAAAAATAACACCAGTTCAATGTTCTACGTTCAACGTTCAACGTTAGAACATAATAGATTAAAGACGTCAGTTGTGTCAGGTTTCTTGCATCCCGGATAATTCATTCATTAACGCCTGTCTCGGGATATCCCCGCAAACACGCTCATACGCTTGATAACCCACATGCAGCGTATGGGGATCGGATGCTCGCGATGACGATAAAAAAGAGAACTCCTCGCAACGACAATGCCAAAATTGTTTTCTTATTTTTAAAACCTTGAACGTTGAACAGATCTTCCTGGTATTGCCCCTCATTGACAATTTGTAAATGGGTGCTATGATTGGAATAGGAGGGCATATTAAAAAAGATCGGTAATACTGGAATGCTTACGATGAAAGGAGGGATGAGATATGCTTATGCCGACAAAGATTCTTGTTCCCACCGATTTTTCCGGATATTCCGACAAGGCGTTGCAGCAGGCTCTCGACATCGCTGTTGAATACAATGCAAAGGTATATGTCCTGCATGTCGTTCACGAGAGGATCCAGAGGGTTTTGACGGATGGCTACTCCGACATAACCATAACCCCCAAGGAAATCCAGAAATACGAAAAGACGCTTGTCAAGACGGCAAGAGCCGAGGTCAAGAAGCAGATCGGCAAATTCCCGCAAAGCAAGGAAGTAGAGGTTATCTCTGAAGTGGTCAGCGGCGTCCCTGCCGAAGAGATACTCAGGGTGCAGGAAGAAAAGGGTATTGATCTTGTGGTCATAGCGTCCCTCGGGAGAACAGGGATCGCCCGATACCTGATCGGGGGCGTAGCGCGAAACGTTCTGAAAGGCGCAAAATGCCCCGTGCTGCTGACGAAATAACGTTTGCAGCAAGACACGGGACGGTTGAGCCCTCTTTTTTTTGGGCTCATGAATGTAAAGGGGGGTGGTACCGATGTTAAGGCCGACAAAGATTCTTGTACCGACAGATTTTTCAGAGTATTCCGACAGGGCATTGAATCAGGCCCTGGATATCGCAAAACAATATAACGCCAAGGTCTATCTTTTCCATGCGATCCACCTGATAATACATCGATGCGCCATTGATTATTGCATCAGCGAAGACATGGTGGAAGAGATCAAAAGGCAGGCTTTGGAGTCTGCGCAGGCTAATTTGAAGCGGCAGCTTGAAAAATTCCCGAAATACAAGGAGTTAGAGGTCCATACCGATATCGGGGTTGGGATTACCTATGATGCGATACTACAGGAGGCAAAAGACAGGAAGATCGACCTTATCGTCATTGCATCGCTTGGCCAGTCCGGTATCGCAAAATACCTGATCGGGGGCGTAGCGCGAAACGTTCTGAAAGGCGCAGAATGCCCCGTGCTGCTGACGAGATAAAAAGACAGGGGCTTTAGCCGTACCCCAGTTCCTCGAGCCTTTCCTCGGTCATGCCCACGAAATGCGCTATCTCGTGGACGAGGGTTATTTCGACCTCCTCCTCCAGTTCTTCAATGTTTTTGCAGGCTTCCTCGATAGGCTCCTGAAAAAGGAAGATCGTGTCTGGGAACAGGGGCGGCGAAGTGACAGACCGCTCCAGCAACGAGACACCCTGAAAGAGACCGAAAAGGGAGTCCCCCGGAGACAGGCCGGCATCCATGAGCATTGCCCTTGTAGGCCTTTTCCTCACGGAGATCACGAGGTTATCGAGATACTTCCGGATCTCGGCGGGTATTCGTCGGATCGCCCTTTTGACGATTCTGTCGAACTCTTTTTCGCTGAGCTTCATTTACCTTTTCTCTATTGACTTTTCCACTGTAATTATCATACTATAGTGTGTTTTTTTTCAAATAAAAGCAAGGAGAAGGTTTATGTATGCGATCATCGCGAACGGAGGCAAGCAATACAAGATAACAGAGGGCGCCAGGGTCAAACTGGAGTATATCGCTGCCGGCGAGGGGGAGGATATCCAGTTGAAAGACGTGCTGATGGTCGATACCGGACAGGGCTCGGTCGTGGGAACGCCTTTTGTGCAAGGGGCGTATGTTCGGGGCAAGGTCGTTGCGCAGGGACGTGATGAAAAGGTGACGGTCTTCAAATACAAAAGGCGGAAAGATTACAAGGTAAAGAAGGGACATCGTCAGTCCTACACCGAATTGCTTATAGAAAAGATAATCATGGAGGCATAAAATGGCACATAAAAAGGCTGGTGGAAGTTCAAGGAACGGAAGGGACAGCAAAGGCCAGAGGCTGGGCGTGAAGATATTCGGCGGTCAGGTTGTCAAGGCCGGGACGATAATAATGCGGCAGCACGGCACAAAGGTTCACCCTGGTGACAATGTGGGCATGGGCCGTGACCGTACCCTTTTTGCGTTGATAGATGGAGTTGTAAGCTTTAAAACAGCAGGGGACAAAAAACAGGCTCATGTCTATCCTGTTGAATGAAATTTGTTGATGAAGCAAAGATCTATGTCGAGGCCGGCAAGGGCGGCAATGGTTGTGTAAGTTTCAGAAGGGAAAAATTTGTCCCGCGCGGGGGGCCTGATGGCGGAGACGGGGGCAAAGGAGGGGATGTAATCATATCCGGAAAGAGTGGCCTCGCAAGCCTCATGGACTTCAGATATAAACGTGTGTACAGGGCAGAGAACGGTAAACATGGAAGCGGAAAAGATAAAACAGGCAAGGACGGAAGAGATATCACGATCCATGTGCCCCTCGGTACGATTGTATATGGTGAGGATGGCGCCACGCCTCTGTGCGAGATCACACGGGAAGGAGAGCCCCGCATTATTGCAAAGGGGGGGAGAGGCGGAAGGGGCAACAGCCGTTTTCAGACATCGACGCACCGCACCCCTCTCGAATTTGACTACGGGGAAGAGGGAGAAGGACGGCACCTTTACCTGACCCTTAAGCTCCTCGCCGATATAGGGCTCGTCGGTCTGCCCAATGCCGGCAAATCCACCCTCATATCCTGTCTGACCGATGCAAGGCCAAAGATAGGCGATTATCCATTCACAACCTTACGCCCGTCTCTCGGGGTGTTGCAGGATGGCGACACGACCTTCGTAGTTGCCGACATACCGGGCATCATAGAAGGGGCTTCGGATGGAAAAGGGCTCGGCGTAAGTTTTTTGAAGCACATAGAAAGGACCGGGATGCTCCTTATCATCCTTGATATCTCTTCAGGTTCTCCTGACGGGGACTACAGGATATTGCTGTCTGAGCTCGGTTCCTATAATGAAGAGCTGCTCCGCAGGAAAAGGCTCATTGTCCTGAACAAGGCTGACCTTGTGCCGCGAGGGGATTGTGCGGAATGGGAAAGCTTTTTCATGGGAAAAGGTGAACAGGTCCTGTCGGTAAGCGCTCTCAAGCGGTGGGGCATCGATCGGCTGAAACGCGAACTGGCAAAGAGAGGGTCCGGGGAAGGGGATCACAAAGCCCCTCTTGGGGATGTATCATGACTGAAACAGCGCAAAAGGGAAGAACCGGCGACAGCATAAAGTGCAATACCCCGGGCCTGAAAAGGATAGTCGTAAAGATAGGAACATCGGTCCTTGTGGACAGCGCGGGAAAGATCAGCCCTGCAAAGATTCGGAATATCGCACAACAGGTAAGGGCCGTGAAGGATGCCGGCGTTGAGGTTATCGTCGTATCGAGCGGGGCGATAGCCAGCGGCATGGAGACCCTTGGCCTTACGAAAAAACCGAAGGAAATGGCGAAAAGGCAGGCCCTTGCTTCGATCGGCCAGGTTGTGCTCATGAAGATGTACATGGAGACCTTTGAAAAAGAAAAGATGAACGTGGGGCAGATACTCCTCACCCATGAAGACATCAAGAACAGGACCCGGTGCCTTAACCTTATGAATACCCTCGATATGCTTATCTCCATGGATATTGTCCCGGTGATCAATGAAAATGACGCCCTCTCTTTTCAGGAGATCAGGTTCGGGGACAACGACAACCTGTCAGCGCTCATTGCCCAGATAGCGAGCGCTGACCTCCTTCTCCTTCTCTCCGATGTGGAAGGGCTGTTTGAAAAGGACCCCAACAGGCACCCCGGCGCCCGGATGATACGGGTAGTAAAAAAAGTGGACGAGGATATTGAAAAGACAGCGGCGGGGACGAGAAGCGAAAAGAGCATAGGGGGGATGGTAAGCAAGCTTGAGGCTGCCAGGAAGGCCGGTTACTACGGCATTGCCACGAGGGTAGTACTGGGCGACAGGGAGAATGTTGTCGTCGACGTTGTCAATGGAGAAGACATCGGCACGCTCTTTCTTCCCGGCAGGAAGCTTGCGCGGAGGAAATGGTGGACGGCATTTGCCTTCAAGGTGAGGGGTACGGTACTGATAGATGAAGGGGCCGAGAGGGCTGTTGTCGGCAACTGCAAGAGCCTTTTGCCGTCGGGGATAATAAAGACGGAAGGCTATTTCTCGAGCGGGGAGTGCATTGAGGTAAAAAACACAAGGGGCAAGGTGGTTGCCAAGGGCATAACAAATTATTCCTCTTCCGACGTGGAGCAGATCAAGGGCCTGAAAAGTATTGATATAGAGAAGAAGCTCGGATATAAATACACCGAAGAGGTTATACACAGGGATAATATGGTGGTTTTATGACGGCAAGAGAACGGGCGGAAAAGGCAAGAAAGGCCTCGGATATCCTTGCGCACGCATCAACGGATATCAAAAATCAGGTTCTCCTGAGGCTTGAAAGGATGCTTGAGGAGAAAAAGGATTATCTTTTCAAGGAGAACAGGAAAGATATCGAAGAGGCAAAAAAGGCAGGCCTCTCAAAGAGCCTGATAGACCGGTTGAAGATCGACGACAAGGTTGTCCGTGAGATGCAGGGCAGCATCCGCGATGTCGCGGCGCTCCCGGACCCGGTTGGCGAGATGGTGAGGGTGTGGAAGCGACCCAACGGGATGACCGTAGGAAGGATGCGGATACCAATAGGCGTCATCCTGATCATTTATGAGTCAAGGCCGAACGTAACGATCGAGGCCTTCTCGCTCTGTCTGAAAAGCGGGAACTGCGTCATCCTCAAGGGCGGCTCCGAGGCCTTCCATTCAAATCTTGCCCTCTACCACCTGATCCTCAAGGCGCTCAAGGGTTCGGGCCTTCCTGGCGAGGTTGCCCAGTTCATCGATACCGCCGACAGATCATACATATATGAGCTCCTGACGATGGACGACCACATTGACCTCATTATACCGAGAGGCGGCGAGGCCCTTATTCGAAGCATTGTAGAGCACTCACGGATCCCCGTGCTGAAACACTACAAGGGGGTTTGCCACATCTTCGTCGACGAATCGGCGCCTATGGAGATGGCCTATAAGGTCTGTATGAACGCAAAGGTGCAGAAACCGGCGACATGCAATGCCATGGAGACGCTCCTTGTGCATGAAGCGGTTGCGAAGAGATTCCTTCCCGGTATGGAAAAGATCTTCAGGGAACATGGGGTCCTTCTGCGGGGCTGCGACAAAACGGCAAGGATACTGAAGACGGTCGGGAAGGCCAAAGAGGAAGACTGGCACGAAGAATATCTCGATCTTATACTTTCCATACGGATTGTGAAAGACATTGACGAGGCGATCGCCCATATAAGGCAGTATGGCTCCGGCCATACCGATGCCATTGTTACGGCCGATTACGATAATGCATGGAGGTTCGTCCGTGAGGTGAACTCGTCATTAACGCTGGTGAATGCATCGACGAGGCTCAACGACGGGTACCAGCTTGGCCTCGGGGCAGAGATGGGGATCAGCACCACGAGGCTGCATGCCTTCGGCCCCATGGGCCTTGAAGAGCTGACGGTAACAAAATTTATCGCATTCGGCGACGGGCAATTGAGGACGTGATGAAGATCGGCATCTTCGGGGGAACATTTGACCCTGTTCACATCGGCCACCTGAGGGTAGCGGAGGAGATCCGCGAAGCATTTTCCCTTGAAAGAATTGTCTTCGTGCCTGTTTTTGTGCCTCCTCACAAAAGGAACTGCAGGATCACCGGCGCTGATGAGAGGCTCCACATGCTGAAGGCCGGAACGAGAGGCAACAGGTTTTTCAGGACATCAAAGATCGAGATACAGAGGGGAGGGATCTCCTATACGCTCGATACGCTGAAGGTTTTTGAGAAGCGGTTCGAAGAGGTATATTTCCTGATCGGCATAGACGCCTTCAAGGATATCCATACCTGGCATGAATACAGGGAGCTGTTTTCCCATACACACTTTATTGTCATGACGCGGCCGGCGTATCAACAATCCCCTCTCCTGGGCATGCTGCCGGACGATGTGCGGGGCGAGGTGAAGGTTCTTGATGAGGCTACCCTCGAGCATGTCTCCGGCAGGAGGATATATCTCCACGAGATAACGCAACTGGATATCTCTTCCTCAAAGATAAAGAAACTGCTGAAAAGCGGGAGGTCGGTAAGATACCTCGTCCCCGGTTCGGTGGAGAGGTATATTCATCAAAGGAGGTTATATCGCGCGTAATTTGAAAATTATTGATACGGCGGCCGCATGCGCCAGGCTTGCAGATGAAAAAAAGGCAAAAGATATCCTGGTTCTTGAACTCATAGGGCTTACCGACATTACGGATTACTTCGTCCTGGCAAGCGGAACGAGCGAGCGGCACATAAAGACCATTGTGGATTCCGTGACAAAGGGCATGAAAGAGGAGGGTGTAAGGCCTTATACAACGGAGGGTTATTACGAGGGGCGGTGGGCAATAATCGATTATCAGAACGTTATCGTCCACGTGTTTCTCGAAAATCTCCGCGAATTATACGATCTTGAAAGTTTGTGGATCGAGGCGGAGAGATATAGATTAAACAAAGAAAATAAGGATTTAGAGGTGGAGAATGAAAAAACAAGAACGTGAGCATTACAAAAAGAGGCTGCTGAAGATGAGAGAGGCGATCCTAAGCAAGGCAAAGAAGCTCAAGGAAGATTCTTACAGCCTTGGAACGGACGGCATTCAGGATATGGCCGATGCGGCAAGCAACTCTTATAATGCGGACATACTCATGAGCATAAGCGATAACGACCTCAAGCTGTTGAAGGATATAGACAGCTCCCTCGATAAGATAGTAAAAGGGACCTACGGCGTTTGTGAAGAATGTGAAGAAAAGATCAGCGAAAAAAGACTTGAAGCAAACCCCGTTGCGCGATATTGTATTACATGTAAGCGATCAATGGAAGAGAAGGGGATTTAGCAGAATGAGATACAAGATTTTTTTCTTCCTCTTTTTCGTTTTCCTCCTTTTTTATCTTTACATCTCAAATTTAAATTCTGAGAGCGTCAAGCTTTATTACGGAGGCGGAAATTTTTTTGAGATGTCCGTGGCTGACTTTGTCGTTGTTGCCTTCGTCCTCGGGGTCATCTTTTCTATCATCGTCAGTTTTTTCTACGACATGAAAAATGCCGTTATAAACTGGAAAACCGGGAGAAAAGAGAAAAAGACCGAAGAGTTCAAGGAGGTTTTTGAGAAGGCGAAATCCTATGACATGAAAGGGGACAGGGAGAAGGCGATCGAGACCCTTGACCGCATCATCCGAAGATTTCCCGACATGGAAGAGCCCCCAATTGTGCTTGCCGATATGTATACCTCCATGGAAGAGTATGAGAAGGCCCTGGAAATACTTTCCGATTCTGAAAGGAACCTTGGCAAGAGAGAGGCCATCCTGCTGAAAAAGGTGAAGGTCTTCAGGGCAATGAAGGATCTTCAAAAGACAGAGGCCGTGCTCAAGGATATCTTGAACCTTAATGAATCGAACATGGAAGCGCTGGCGATGCTGAGGGATTTTTATATATGGAAGAAAGACTGGAACGAGGCATATGAACTGGAAAAGAGGATAAGAAAATTTATCAAGACCGAAGAGGAGAACAGAAGGTTTGTGGGGATACGGTATGAGCGGATCTATGAGATGTACCATAAGAAGCTTGAGTCGAACGAAGACAAGGTCATCGATGAGCTGAAAGACATCATCAACGATGACAAGAGGTTTGTCCCCGCATACATCCTCCTCGCCGAGATCTATAAAAGGAAAGACAAATTGAACGAGGCCGGCAGGGTATACGGCAGGGGATATTCGAAGACCGGCCATATCATCTTTCTTCTCAGGATGGAAGATCTCTATATCGACCGGGGAACCCCGGAGGTTATATTGAAGATCTACACGAGGGTCCTCGACGTATCCCCGAAAAACCACCTCACATCCTTTCTCTATGCGCGGCTGTGCCTCAGGCTTGAGATGATCGATGAGGCAATCGACACCCTCGATGCATTGATAGCCGAGGGGGAGGACTTCAAAGGGCTGCACAGGGCCATGGCTGAGGCATACATACACAGAGGGGAAATGGAAAACGCAGTAGAGGAATTCAGGAGCGCATTCCCGATAGAACAGTCCTACATACCCTTTATCTGCACAAAATGCCAGGCGATAAAAGAAGAGTGGACGGACTTTTGTGAAAGCTGCTTCAGTTGGAATACGATCAACGTGAAAAAAGAAGAGTTTATGCATACAGAATCGGAAGAGTTGAAAACGCTCTACGAACGGGAAGACTGGACACGGGCGGGCTCTTGATGGTCGATGACCTATACCTGAAATCTATTCGCACCAACGCCCTTGTGCGTGCAATCAGACCTGGCAGATACGGTGCATGACCTCTTACAGACTGTATTAGACATCTTCTACCCTTTGCGCTGTGGCGGGTGCGGTGGGCACGGAAGCGCCCTCTGCAGGGACTGCATCGGATCTTTCCGGATTGTCGACGAGGCATCGTCGTGTCCGGTCTGCGGCAGATGGATCGGCAAGAGTATCGTCTGCGGCGGATGCCTTGAAGAAGCCGGGGGCTTCCGGAAGGGCCACTATGGCTTTTATTTCGAAGGAAGGCTGAGGAGCGCAATACATGCCTTTAAGTTCAGCGGCCGGAAAGACATCGGAAGAAGCATGGTATGGTTATCGAGGGAAAAGATCCTCTCCTTTGCCGAAACATTTGACTGGATTGTCCCGATCCCTGTCACCGAGAAAAGATTAAAAGAAAGAGGATTCAACCAGTCCTTTATCATTGCCGAAGAGATAGGGAAAATAACAGGCAAAGAGATAAAGCATAGCATCCTTTTGAAGAAAAAGGACACCCTGGACCAGTACTCTCTTACCAGGGAAGAGCGGCAGAAGAACGTTAGAGGAATTTTTGCCGTGCGGGACAGAGACAGGGTCGAGGGGAAGAGAGTGCTTCTCGTTGACGACCTGTACACGACGGGATATACGGCACGTGAAGCAGCGAGAACGCTGCTGCGGTCCCGCGCAGGGGAAGTGCATTTTTTTGCTCTCGCACGGACGCCTTCATGAAAAAGGCTGCATACATAGTCTCCATACTTGTTTTTCTGTGCATCGCTGCCTTTCTCCTTATCAGGTACAACCTGCCATCGCTATCCGCATACGCCCTGGGAAGGGTCCTGAACGGATCGGTCCATATCGCTCACGCGCGGCTCGGGTACCAGAAGGGGATCATCAGTCTTTATCTCAAGGACATTCAAATCAAAGCAGGCATCGAGGGAAGCATCAAGGATTGGAAGATCTCTATGGATGCAACGCAGGGCATATATTTCAAGTCCGTGGCGATATCGGATTTTGACGTAAAGATAGCCGGGCTGAAAAAGGGGAAGGGCCCCTTGCCGATCCCCGCTGAATTGCTAGAGATAAGGAACGGCAAGATAGTGTACAACAGTCAGGCATTCTCTGTTTCTGAGATCGTCATAGAAAAGATAAACATCGGGCGACCCTTTACCTTCAGGGCCGACATCGGGCCCAGCGATTTCTTTGAGAGGATGCATATCTCGGGCGAAGGGACTTACCAGTCAAAGCGGTTTGATATCAAGGGCACGGTGGATGCCCGCGCATTTGACCTGTCGAAGCTTGACGGCAACCCAAAGGGTATGGTTGACGGAGGCGGGGCCTTTACCTTTCAGGATAAAAGATTGACCTTGGACGGACAGTTCAGCGTCAGGGATTTTGAGCTGCGCGAACAATACCTGAAAAGGCCGCTTTTCGTGCAGGAGCTGAAAGGAGACGTGGCGGGGACCGTATCGGGCAATACGATAGAGATCAAGACGGAAAACGTCATTTACCGGAATGCGCCATTTGCAGTTGCCCTCAGGTTCGAGCGCTCTGATCTCGTCGAATTTCATCTTTCATCGGGTTTTCTCGGCGTTGAGGCATACGAGGAACAGGTGAGCTCGAAAGGCATAGGGGCCGAAATATGGGATATTGTTCATGGCGGCAGCGCGAAGATCAGGAGCCTTTCATGGCTTAAAGGAAAGCCGGTGAAGGCCGAGATTGAGCTCAAAGACGTTGCCGTAAGCTACAGGGATTTTGATTTTAATGGGGTGCAAGGACTCGTATCGCTGGGGGAACAGACGTCGAGCTTCTCCAACATGAGCGGTTCCTCAGGAAAAAGCAGGGTGTTCGATGTCAGCGGCACCATAGCAAAGGACAAGAGCATTGACGCGAAAGGAAAATATTCCTTGTACCTGCGTGATATACCGTTGTTCCTGGACGTCGGCGAGTTTCAGTTCTTAGACGGGATGACCGACGGCTCGCTGGAGGTCTCCGGGAAGGACGGCGCGGGATATAGGGTCTCAGGGACTGGAACATTGAGGGAGGCGGATGTTCGCTGGAAAAAGGTTTCGGTATCCGCGTCCGGTTCCTACAGGTTCGTGGACGACGAGATCACCTTCGAGCCGCTCGTAATAAGCAAGGGTAATACAAACATAACGATCAAGGGGAAATGGAAAAAAAGATTTCTCGATCTTTTAATAAAAGGAGGTCTGGATACAGAACATCTGATGCCTTTTATAAAAGCGCCCTTTGATACATCGGGCTTGATGGATATTGACATGGCCCTCAGCCTGGAGGACGGAGCCATAAATGTCAGCGGCAGTATGGGCATGGATGATGTTTACTTCGAACTCCTGGGCTATATGAAGAAGGCAAGGGGCATACCCAATAGGGCTCGCCTTGAGGTCGCCGCGAAGGGAAAGGAGATATATGTTCACGATCTCCGGTACACTCTTGACAGTATCGATCTTGATCTCAAGGGTAAGCTTGAAGGCAACCGAACAATATCCATGGATGTCTCGCTGAACGTCGATGATGTTTCAAGGGTTGCCCATCTCTTTTTTTTTGATGAGAAGACAGCGAAGGGAGACGTGGCGATGAAAATGTCCGTACAGGACCTGAGCCTGCCTCTTCAAAAAATTCCCCATATGGTTGGACATGTGAGGGTCCGGAACGGGTTTCTGAGGCTGCCCGGGCTGAAAAAGCCCTTCAGAAACATTGACCTTGTTTCTGACTTTAAGGGTGGTGACTTTGACGTAGTTCTGAACAGCTTTGCCTCCGGGAAGACCGTGCTCCGGAAGGGAAGGTTTCGCGTAAAGGACCGCGAAGCCCCCCGGTTTTCCCTGTCAGTCGATATGGACCACTTTGATCCCCGGGATTTCAAGGAAGAATACGGGGGCAAGATGCCCGTGATCCGCAAAGATAGCATCGCGGCAAGGATGAGCGGTGACATATCTGTCAGGGCAAGGAGCGTGGAGGCGCCGGGCATAAAGGCTGAAGATCTGGAGATAAGCGGCGTGATGAGCGACAGGAAAATAAGCATTGCCGGTCTCAGGGCAAATACCCTGGGCGGGCTGGTCGACGTGCACGGGGTAGCCGACCTTTCCGGCGACAAGCCGCATATATACATCAACGGCAGGTTGAGCAGGATCAGAAGCGGGCTTTTCCTGCAAGCCTTCGGCGGAAAGAACGAAGAAATAGACGGCAACGCGCTCATTTACGGGAACCTGAGCGGAACGGGCGACACGTTACAGTCGCTGATCTCAAAGGCGGACGGCAACGTTACCCTCTACAGCAGGAACGGTGTGATAAAACGGTGGAACCTCCTTGCCAAGACCTTCGGCGTATTGAACATCTATGACCTTTTAAAGGGAAAGGTTGATTTTGCGAAGCAGGGGCTTGCATATGCAAAGATGGGCGCCAACTTTATTGTTACTGACGGCGTTTTTCAAACTGACAACTTTCTTATAGACAGTCCGTCTATGGTGGTAACCGGCAAGGGGAACCTGGATTTTAATTCGAAAAAGATAGACGCAAGCCTGCAGATAGCGCCCCTTGTCACCCTCGACAGAACGATAGACAAGATACCTATTCTGAGGAATATACTGAAAAAAAAAGACGGCGGGTTCCTCTATATGGCCTGCACCGTTTCGGGCCCCATTGATGATCCTACGGTGCAGGTCGGTTTCGCGAACACAATAGGAAGCAAAACGCTGGAGATATTTAGGAACATGCTCTTTTTGCCGGTGGAGGTCTTTGAATGATGAAAGTAGGGATCATTGGCGCGGGTAAGGTTGGTGTTGCGACCGGGTATATGATGAAAAAGAGCGGCATTCCCCTGTGCGTAATTTCGGACGTTCTGGATGCTTCGCTCGATACGGCGAGAAGATATCTCGCCGAAGATGTTGCCTATACCAAAAACAACATTGATGTAGTGAATGCCTGTGATGTCATAGCGATCACCACGCAGGACAGGATCATAAAAGATGTCGTACGGGAAATAGACGCGGGAGTGGGAAGGCTTGACGGAAAGGTGTTGTTCCATACAAGCGGCGCCGACCCGTCGTCGATCCTGAAGCCGCTCGATGAAAGGGGCGCCCGGCTTGGCTCGCTTCATCCGCTCCAGACGTTTCCCGATATCGATAGCGCCATAGCTGTCCTCCCCGATACGTATATATTCATAGAAGGCGAAAAAAAGGCATTGGAGACGCTCACCTTTATTGGTGAAAAGATCGGCCACAGGGTACAGATGATAAATAGCGGCGATAAGGTGCTCTACCACCTTTCGGCGGTGTTCGTTTGTAACCTCCTCTGCGCGCTCAATTACGCAGGCGAGAAGATCATGGACGCTATCAATATCGACCTCGGGCCGTTCCTCCCGATCATTCGCGCGACGCTGAAGAATATCGAGAACAAGGGACCGCTCATGTCCCTGACCGGGCCGGTAATAAGGGGCGACCTGAAGACAGTGGAGGCCCATCTCCGGGCAATGGGCAATATGGAAGACTATAAAGAGGTCTATAAAACGCTCTCGCGGATCGCTTTAAAGATGGCCGTGGAGAGAGGAACGCTGGACGGGGAGGCGGTCCGGCAACTGAAATCCATCCTGGGAGGCAAAGAAGATGAGCAATGAGATGGAAAGGGCCATTGAGCGGCTTCGAACTACGAAATCCCTTCTCGTTATCACCGGCGCCGGGATCTCCGCGGAGAGCGGTATTCCGACGTTCAGGGGGGACGACGGACTATGGCAGAATTACAGGGCAGAGGAGCTTGCCACCCCGTGGGCGTTTGAGCGTGATCCCGTAACGGTTTGGAAGTGGTACGACTGGAGGCGGGGGATCATCGGCAAGGCGGAACCGAACCCGGGACACCATGCGATCAAGAGGCTTGAAGAGATGTTTCCGGGCCTTTTTTTGATAACCCAGAATGTAGATGGCCTCCATGGACGGACAGGGATAAAGAACATCATCGAGATCCACGGCAACCTGTGGAGGGTGCGCTGCTCCCGCGACGGCAGGACGTCGATGCTCATGGACGTTCCTCTGAAATCGATACCGCCGCGCTGTGAATGCGGGGAGCTGCTGCGGCCCGACGTTGTCTGGTTCGGGGAGTCGATCCTATCTGATGTGCTGCAGATGTCCTACAATGCTATGAGCCTGTGCGATACCCTGATGGTAGTGGGCACATCCGGGGTTGTCTATCCTGTGGCGTCCTTCCCGGAGAACGTAAAAGGCAACGGCGGCTTTGTCATTGAGGTGAACCTGGAGCCGACGCCGATCACCAATGTTGCGGACGTTTCGCTCTTCGGAAAGTCAGGAGACATATTGCCGGCAATCGTAGAGGGCATTGTCAGGCAGCAAGCAAAGAACTGAGGGTGAAGAGAGGCCCGCATCGGTATAGTTGTTGCATGACGAGGCGTGCCGATTGACTTTGCAGAATAAGATCTTATAATAAGAAAGTGCAGCAGCAGGAAAAAGGGAAAGGGAATTTTAATACAATATCGGCGGATGTTCTATGATTGAACTGACAAGGCGTGATTTTTTAAAGGTTGCCGGCGCGGCGGCGGTCACAGGGAAGATGCTTTCCCCCGCTGACGCCCAGGCGTTCTCCGGCAGATACGCCACCATTATCGACCTCACAGGGTGCGACGGCTGCAAGGGCGAGCCTGTGCCCCTGTGCGTGAAGGCATGCAGGGAAGAGAACAAAGGAAGGTTCCCTGAGCCCGTGAAAGACATACAGCCTTACTGGCCGCATAAATTCTACGAGGACTGGTCAAAGAAGAGGGAAGTATTCAATACCCTCACCCCCTATAATTGGATCTTTGTACAGAAGGTCCCCCTCGGCAGCGGGCAGGAGATCTTCATCCCCCGCAGGTGCATGCACTGCGACAACCCGCCCTGCGTGTCGCTTTGCCCCTTCGGCGCGCTGAGCAAGGAAAAAGAGGGCAACACCGTGATCATCGACTGGCTCTGTTTCGGAGGGGCCAAATGCAGGGATGTATGCCCCTGGCACATCCCCCAGAGGCAGGCGGGCGTCGGGCTGTACCTCAAGATCATGCCCAAATACGCAGGCGGCGGCGTCATGTACAAGTGCGACCTCTGCTATGACAGGATCAAAGACGGCAGGCAACCGGCATGCGTTGAAGCCTGCACCAAAAGGTTAAAAGAGAAGACGGCCCTCATCTTCGGAGAGCGGCAACAGGTCTTTTCACTGGCGGCCGAAAGGGTGAAGAACGAAAGGCTCCATGTATACGGAGATACACAGAACGGGGGCACCTCGACCCTCTATCTCTCGCCGGTTCCTTTCAGTGCCATCGAGGAACGGCTGCGCTCCGGGAAGGAAAAGTTCCAGATGATGAAAGATATCGTAAGCCCCCTGGAGAAGGCCCATAACCTTGCGAAATACTTTATCTACGGCACCATTGCGCCTGCTTTGGCGGCAATCGTCGCCGCCCTCTGGAAGGGAAAAAGGAAGGAAGGGGTCGATAGAGACGGAACCGATGAAGATCAGGAGACATAGCGTCATAGAGCTTGTGGAGCATTGGACAGTGGCCCTGTCGGGGATAATGCTCCTCTTTTCCGGCATCGGCGAGCTGCCGCTCTACAAGCGGTACTACTTCATATTGAATATACCGGGCCTCGGCTGGGCCGGGGACTATTTCAAGCACCTTACGCTCCATTATATCTTTGCGATCTTTTTCCTTGCCGCCATCATCTTTCATGTCCTCTATCACGGGCTGCGCGGCGATAAAGGACTGATTCCAAAAAAGGGGGATGCAAGGAAGTCTGTAAAGGTGCTTCTTGCCATGATCGGCATCGGTGAAGAGCCGCCGTCGGAGAAGTACTTGCCCGAACAGAGGATCGCCTATCTCGGCATGGGGATCGTTATCGCGGTCCTTACCTTGACGGGCGTCGTGAAGATCATCAAGAACCTGCCCTTTGTGTACATGCCGCCTTTCCTGAACGGGATCAATACGCTCGTCCACACCCTTGCCGCGTTCCTCTTCCTGATTGCCCTGATCGTGCATGTAGGCGTCGTCGCTCTTTTTAAAAGCAACTGGCCGCTCTTAAAGAGCATGTTTACGGGAAAGATAGATGCGAACTATGTAAAAAAGCGACACGGCATATGGTACGATGAGCTGAGAAAGGAAGGAAAGATCGATGACTGACATCCTGATACTGGTGGCGATCGTTGCCGCCTGGTTCATTTTGAACAAATATATCCTGCCCCGGTTCGGGGTCCGCACCTGAATGTCCAGCCCCCAGGCCGGCAGGAAGGATTCCTGCAACAACAAAGACGCTGAACAGGAACAAACAATCTTCCTGTCGGATAAAGGAAGGAAAAAATAGAAACAGCGGCGCAGCGAGCAGAACTTATAGCAGTCCGCCACTTGTGCCCGTTATGGATCGATCACTTATTGTTTATGAGCGTGATCTGATCGTTGAGGGTCCAAAGGTCGTACAGGTATCCGATGCCGAAGATGCCGCCGGAGATCAGGTACACTATCCCCGTAAGCCACTTTCCCATATAAAAGCGGTGAATGCCGAATAATCCGAGAAAGGTCAGCAGGATCCATGCTACCGTGTAGTCGATACGGCCGCTACGGTATCTGAAATCGGCCTGACGGTCCATCGAAGGGATAAGGAAAAAGTCGATGATCCATCCTATGAAGAGGAGCCCCAGCGTGAAGAACCAGATGGTCCCTGAAATGGGCTTGCCGTAGTAAAACCGGTGGGAGCCTGTGAATCCGAATATCCACAGGATGTAGCCGATTGACTTGAGATGGGTGTTGTTTGGATGACTCATGGGCGCTCCAGCAGGCTACGGCGGGCATTTGGCGCAGATGGACCTGAACTGCATGGTGCTCAGATAACGGTCGCCGCGGTCGGGGAGAATGACGACGATCGTTCCGTGGTCTATGTTCCGGGCTATGCGGAGGGCTACCGCGACGGCAGCGCCGCTTGATGTCCCCACAAAGATCCCCTCTCTCTGCGCAAGGAAGCGGGTTGCCTCGAACGCTTCGCCGTCTTCCACCATCTCCTTCCGGTCCAGTATGTTGGGGTTGTATATCTTTGGGACGATCGACTCGGTCATGTTCTTCAATCCCTGGATAGCGTGGCCCATGACAGGCTCAACGCCGACGATCTTCACGGCCGGATTCTTTTCTTTCAGGTATCTCGCGGTGCCCATGAGGGTTCCCGTTGTGCCCATGCCGGCGACAAAGTAATCTACGCCACCGCTGGTCTGGGCGTATATCTCGGGACCGGTTGTTTCGTAGTGTGCAAGTACATTGTCTTCGTTGTCGTACTGGTTCGGCATGTAATATTTGTAGGGAAACTCCCCCAGGAGCTGATGCGCCCTCTTGATGGCGCCGTCGATATTCTCTTTCGCAGATGTGAGGAAGACGTTTGAGCCAAGCCCTTCAAGGATGAGCCTTCTTTCCGTGCTGACGCATTCGGGCATGCAGAGGTCAACGCGATACCCCTTTGCCGCTCCGATCATGGCGATGGCGATTCCCGTATTGCCTGATGTGGGTTCAAGGATGATCTTGTCTTTTGTAAGCTCTCCCCGTTCCTCCGCCTTTGTGATCATGTAGAGGGCGGGGCGGTCTTTGATTGAGCCCCCGGGGTTGCACCCCTCAAGCTTGCAGAGGATCTTTACCTCAGGGGGCAGGTCGAGGTTCATGAGTTCTACAAGCGGCGTGTTGCCGATGGCCGAAAGTATGTTCATACAAGTTCTCTCCCGATCAATTACAGCGTTCTTATTTCGTAAAAAGATTAACAGAATTATACGCTATATACAAGAAAAAGGCCATTATGCGGCTTGACAAAAAAACGTTCTGCAATTAAAAGAGGAGAAAGGAGGTCTGCCATGAAAGACGTGCATGAGATGTTTACGCGTTTTAAAGAGGAATTTCCCCGTGTCTACGAAGGCCACGAGGCGCTGGGAAAAGAGATCCACGTGCAGGGAGGGCCGTTGCCGGAGAAGGTACGCTGGTTGATAAAGATCGCCGTTTCAGGCGCCAGCGGCCACAGGATATCCCTCGAAACCCACATCGTAAGAGGCAAAGAGGCAGGGCTGACGGACGAGGAGATAAAGCACGCGCTGCTTTTGCTTCTTCCGACAGTAGGCTTCCCTGCTTTCATGGAAGCCTATTCGGTCTACAGCGCGATGAAGGCGGGGGCTTAATATTTAAAGACGCCCTTTTCGTATATGACAACCTTTTTGCCTGATCTAAGGCAGGCGGTTACTGTCTTATCCTCGGTGTTGACAAGGTCCCAGTGGAGCGCGGAATCGTTGAAGCCGAGCTTCTTTTTCAGTGCCCCCGTCATCGCGGCGGGATTGCCGTCGTAGGTATCGGTGTATGAAGCGCCGAGGGCGATGTGGCAGTTCCCGTACTGGCCGCCGAAATTCTCATCGAAGAGCGTATCGGCCATAAATCGGTCGATGCGCGAAAAGCGCCTGTCCGTCAGGGAAAATTCGCCGACCTTGGCTGCCCCTTTATCCATGGCAAGCTGCTTGCGGGCAAAATCCTCTCCTTTTGCCGCCTCCATTTCAACGACAGAGCCTTTCCGGAAGGTGATGCGAATCTTTTCAACGTAATTCCCGCTCCGGAAAGAAGGAAGGTTTGCATAATAGACGCCTTCCGTGCCGTGCCAGTCCGGAGAGAGAAAGACCTCGAAGCTCGGGATGTTGTGGCCCGAAATTCCCTTCCATCTCCGCCTTTCTCCCGGGGTGACCTTCAGATCGACATTCCCGGACTCGATATGGAAATAGCTTACCTTGAGGCTGTTCAGCCATTTTTTTATGCCGCCCACCTGCTGGTGGACGTTCTTCCATTCGGCGACAGGGTCTTTCCTGTCGAGGTAGCAGGCTCGTATTATCTGCCGCGTGTATTCTTCGGGGCTTGCCTTTGCCTGGCTCGCGAGCTCTGCCGTCGGGAACGTGCAGAGCGTCCAGCTGTAGAGACCCTTTTCCTCACGCTTGTCAAGGATATCGCGGAGCGGCTTTCGCGAGACGAGAACTGTGCCGATCTTCGCAGGATCGACCTCTTTCAGATGGGTCAGCGATTCCGGCGCCCTCAGGAATATCCTCCCGTTCAGGTTCGAATAGAGCTCTCTGTCGCCGGGTGCAAGAAAGGTGAGTTGTTTCCTGTTCGATCTTTCATAGAAGCCCTTTTCCATGCCGAAGGTAAGGCCCATTCGCTGAACAGGGTGCATACCGAGGTCGAGGATCCTCCCGTAGAGTATCTCTGCGAGCCTGACCGCCGGCGCCTCGTATTGGAGAAGGATGCAGTCATTCTTTTTGAAGAGTTTTTTCCGGGCCGTCTCCAGTCCCCAGAGAAGAACATCGGCGTATTGCTCAAGCTGTTTGTCTGTCAGCATTTCGCTGCCTCCTTTTTTACGATCATTAACTGAACAGGGTTCAGGTGTCCATGCGGTGTCGGTTCATTCCGAGAATATCTGTGCAGAAAAGCTGTAGACCTTTGTCCCCTTGTCCCGCCATGCATTCGACGGGAGGCCCGCCTTTAGGCAGGTCTGCTTCAGGAATTCCTCCCTGCTCCACATATATTCCGTTGCCACCTGGGGAAGAAGAAGCCCCTGGTTGTTCCCTTTCACAATGAAAAGGCCGTGCTTCCCAATCTCGATCTCCTGCGGGTCATCTACATTTTTCAGAGGGCTGAGCACGGATATCTCAATCTTTATATCTTTCAGCTCCTCTTTTGCGACCGGAGGGAAACGAGGGTCGCGGCTTGCAGCGGAGACAGTCATGTCGGAGACCGCTCTGTAGAGCGGCATGACCGGCATGATGTATCCGATGCACCCTCTTAATCTTCCATCCTTTGTGAGGGTGACGAAGACCCCCCGCCTTTCGAGGAGCGCCTTTTCTTTAGCCTCCGCCGTGGTGATCTTCCCCAGCGTCACTGATTCTTCAAGGGTCTTCCGGGCGCAGGCGAGGAGCGCTTTCTGCTCCCTTTTGCCGAGGCCGGCGCCGGCTTCACTAAGAGAAAAGGCAGCGGCCCCGTACCCTACAACCCTGTTTCTGTCATCTGTCACATCCCCGGAATTTGCGTAGTGAAGGACCTTTGCCTCTCCGTTGATCCTCCTGGCGACCATCATAAGGGTCAATACTGCCTGCGATCCGCAGAGCTCGTAATCTCCTTTTTCGAGGCCGGCGGCGAGACGATCTATGTCAAGATCCCCGATCTCCTGCAAGGTAAGATTATCCATCCGGTTTGCCTCACGGTATGAATGAAAATGGGACATATCAGAAGAGGCGACGATCAATACCCTTCCGGCATGCTTTTGCAACAATTCGCAGAGCGCAACGGTGAGGGCCCCGTAATCCTCTCTTTCCATCATGCCCATGACGATAGGGACTATCTTGAAATCTTTTAGTGCCTGCTGGAGAAAAGGGACCTGGACCTCAAGAGAGTGTTCGCGCTCGAAGGCAATGGGATAGTTTTTGATGAACGCGCTTTTCTCCGCGAGCCTTTTTGCCGTGTCGTGGTCGATCTGAACCCTTCCCAGAGGCGTCTCCCATGACCCTGAAGGGTATATCGCAGCGCCTTTAAGCGGCACCCGATGCGTCGGACCCATGAGGATGACCGTTGTGTAGGGTTTTCCTTTTATCTGGTTGTAAGCGTAGGCAGCGACGCGCCCGGAATACTGGTATCCCGCATGTGGGGCGATGATGCCGAAGACTGGCGCGCTTATCCTCTCTTTTTTTGATTCCGTTTCTTTCAGATATCCATTGATTGTCCCGGCAAGGGCAGACCTATCCCCTGGGTAGAAGGACCCTGCAAATACCGGCTTCTTCACTTTAATAAGAACATCCTCCGCAAAGCCGGCAGTGCATAAAAATAAAACGCAGATTATGCAGCATATTGCGCAGATGATGCTGCATCGGTGTTTACGTTTTACAACTTTGAACGTTGAACTTTGAACTGACTTTAAGCCGCCCATATCCCTCCTACCTTCTTCCCGCAGCCCGGGCAGGCTCCACCTTTCAGCATATATTCCAGAATATTGTACCCTGACCTCCGGATGACCATTCGTTTACATGAGGGGCAGTAGGTGTGCTCCCCCGGATGGCCCGGGACATTTCCTATGTACGCAAATTGAAGACCCGCCTTCAGGGCTATATCGCGCGCCTTTTCGAGGACGCTTACCGGTGTTGGCGATATGCTGGTCATTCTGTACATGGGGAAAAAGCGGGAGAAGTGGATCGGGGTATCAGCGCCTGCGTTTTGATAGATCCACCGGCACATATCTGCGATCATCTTCTCGTCATCGTTGTGCCCTGGTATGACGAGGTTGGTGATCTCCACCCAGACGCCTGATCTTTTGAGGATCTTTATCGTTTCCAGGACAGGCTCAAGCTCGGCCTCGCAGAGCCTGTTGTAAAAGGTTCTGCTGAACCCTTTGAGGTCTATATTCGCTGCGTCAAGGTACTTGCAGAGCGCCTTGAGGGGTTCCGGGTTGATGTATCCATTGGAGTGGCAAACATTAAGGATGCCCTTTCCGGAGGCTATCTTCGCGGCGTCCAGCATATATTCGAAGAAGTTTGTCGGCTCCGTGTATGTGTAGGCGATGCTCCTGCACCGGTTCTGCTCTGCAAGAGTCACGAGCCTTTCGGTGGGAAGATGCTGGTTGGCAGTATCCTCAGGGGATGCCTGGGATATCTGCCAGTTCTGACAGAACCTGCACCGCAGGTTGCAGCCTGCGCTGGCAACAGAGAAGCTCAGGCTTCTCGGATAGACATTGAAGAACGGTTTTTTCTCTATTGGGTCTATGTGGACCGCACAGGGTGACGCATAGCCGAGGGAAAAGAGTTTTCCTTTTATATTTTTTCGCGCGCGGCAAAAGCCTGACCCGTCATGAGGGATCGTACAGCCTCTCGGACACAACAGGCATTCGACTGTGCCTTTTTTTGTATCGATGACCCGGTAGTAGAGGGCCTCTTTCAAATAATGGGCGTCTTTCAGGGCGGGTTCCTTTGCCTCTAGTTGCAGGGCGGCAGGGGTTAATAGCGCTATCTTGATAAAGTCTCTTCGCGTAAGCATATAAAACCTTATAGAAGTTTTAATTATACTATTTTCTCCGGCAAATCAACAAAAGAAGGCTGGCCGTCTTCAGCATGGCAATGAGAATACAGCCCTGAAGCAAGCCGAGGATAGGAAGGAGAATAAAACCGCCGGCTATCCCTCCGATCCATCCGCCGAGAAGGTCGGCTCCATAGATAATGCCGACTGTTCTGCCCACGGTATTGTCTTCGAGGTACAGCGCATTTGCAAGGGGGAATTCTGCGCCGGTAATAATGCCCGATATAAAAAGGAGGGCGATAAAGAGAAGATGCATAAATGCCGGGCTGTAGCGGTAGCTTACCTCGAGCAAAGAAAAGACAAGAAGGAGGAGGACGGCAAAGAGGATTATGCCTGCCTCGATAAACATGATCGCCCTGGCAGGGTCTTTCATGTTTTTTAAGCGGACGGTCATTATAATGGCCCCCATAGCCATACCGCCAAGGAACGTGGTGATGAGGATCCCCACCTCGTAGAATATATACCCGTAGAATATCTGGAATCCGAACAAAAGGATCAGCTCAAATATCATAGCCGTAAAGCCGGTGGACCCTATCGCGAAGGGGATGACGAACCTTCTGTAAGATCCTGTCAGGAAGAAGAGAAAAGAGAAGAGGGCGGCCAGGAATATCGAAAGGGCGGGAAGGTCGATGCCCCTCAACAATTCCAGCGGTTTCTTCAGCGAAGGGGTGAAGAGGATGTTTTGGTACACGATGTTGAGAAAAAGCCCTGCCGGGGCAAGGTCCCTGTTTACCTGCTTGTCCGGGGTCTTTATTGAGGACATGAACCAGTTCCTCCTGTCCTCGTCGAGGCGGTATGTGAGGTGGGGGAGGGAAATGAGATCTGTCTTGAAGCCGTAACGCACGATCCTGCCGTAAAGGGCTGACGGTGAGCAGTAAAAGGTGTCCGCTGACGGTGAGGCGAGGACGAGGTTCGCGTCCCCCGGGATGACGAAGAAGTTCGGGAAGACCCCAGAGAGGGTATTCAGGATACAGCTGTTCAGGTCCTTAAGCTCTTTGCTGTAGTATGTAAACGAACCGTTTATAGTGAATGCGAATATCCCCCTTTTTTTCAGGGCGCCCTTTACAGAGTCAAAAAATTCATGTGTAAAGAACCTGTTTACGCGAAGCGTGGAAGGGGGAGGCAGACCGAGGAGAACGACGTCGTATTGCGCCTGCCTTTTTTTTACAAAGATCCTGCCGTCAGTAAAGTGTAAACGGACAAGGGGGCTGCCGAGCTCTTTCCGCGTCATATCCGTTGGAAACCTCTTTATCGTTTTCAGGAGCAAAGGATCGGTTTCGACATAATCCACCTGCTTTACCGTCGGGTACTTCAGTATTTCCTTGATCACCCCTCCGGCCCCGCCGTGAAGCACGAGGATCTTCTCCGGGGAGCTATGGTGCAGCATGGGAAAATGGACGAATTCCTCAACAAAGGCAATATCCGGTACCGGTGTTGTAATAAGCGGGATACCGTCGGAGAAAAAGGTATACTGGCCGTAGCTTTCCATGACGACTATGTTCTGGTAAAGGGTGTTCGCATAATGGACAACGTTCTTTCCCTGCCACTGGCGCCTTATGGCATCCCGGTGCATCCTGTCGGCGCTGCCCCCGATGAGCATTGCGGATGGAATTATGACGCAGAGAAGGCCTGCCGTTGCCTGCAGAGCCCTTTTTCTTTCAAAGAAAGGAAGGGAGATGAAAAGGCATGCGATGCCGTTCAGGACGGCCATGGAGAGGGCGATCTGGAATGATTGAAGATAGGGGATGAAAAGGTAATTGACGCAGGCCCCTCCCAGAACGGTTCCCAGCGTCTCATAGAAATAGACCTTGCCGACAGATGAAGGACCTTCTCCTGTGGCCTGGTCGTGTATCGTGCACATGAGGGTGAATACAAAACCGTGGAGAAGGCCTGCAGGCAGAAGGACGGAAAAAGACATATAAAGGATCGGCATAATGCCTGCGCCTATTTCCGGCGGTATCCCCGCAAGTACCTTGGCAATGCGTATACCGTATATGGTTGCCGTAAAGAAAAAGGAAAAGAGGATCATGGAGACAATAAAGAGGCCGCTGTTATTGTGCGGACTTTCTTTCCGGCGCCCGCCGAGATATGCTCCCGCCGCTTCCCAGATGACCCAGGAACCGATGATTACCCCGATGGAGAGCTCGTTGCCCGAAAAGATGATGAGCAATTCCCGAAGCAGGATAGTCTGGGCAACGATCCCGCTGAATCCGACGATGAGCAGAACAGGTATGAGATGAATCGTCCTCTTCATGGGCGATAGATATACATTATAAGGTACGGAGGGAAGTTTCAAGAATATACTAATACGATGGCGGATAACGCTTTAAAAGGGGTTTTTGCTTTGAAGATTAAAAGGTCAGGTGTTCGTGAGGCGCCTACGCTGTGCGAAGACCTCGATGGCGGATTTTCCTTCAAGGGGGCATTTGTTCTCGCAGATGCCGCAGCCATTGCACAGCTCTTCAACAACATAGGGCCTTTTCAAGGTGACGGTTTTGCCGCTGTGGTCCTTCTCTTCAACCACCTCGAAGCGTATGGCCTTTTCCGGGACCGGGCAATGTTCCTCGCAAACGATGCAGTTGATCTTTCTGGCGTAGGGGAGGCAATGGTTTTTATCAAGGTGCGCAACGCCTATGACGCTCTTCTTCTTTTTTTCAAGGGGAAGGTTCGGGATGGCGCCTGTGGGACACACCTGTCCACAGAGGTTACAGTTGTACTCGCAATAGCCCAGCCGGGGGATGATGACGGGCATAAAGACCCCATAGAGGCCTGCCTTAAAATAGTCAGGGTAGAGTGCGCTCCGGAGGCAGACCTTGATGCACTCGCCGCACCGCACACATTTTTTGAGAAAATCCTTTTCATCTTTTACGCCGGGGGGTCTCAGCAGCCTTTCGTGTTGGACCGGCGGTTGGAAAGTGAATACCCGCGACAGAAAAAACCCCGATACTATGCTGCCCATAAAGACCCTTCGCCCCATTACGGGCTGCGAGTCCCCTGCCTTTTCCCGTTTTATTGAGGGAATGCCTTTAAAAGGAAAGGCAACCCGCTTGAACGCGCATTGCAGCCTGCAGTCCATGCAGAGGATGCAGTCGCTCTTTTGAAGTGTGTCCCTATCAAAGCCGGTGGGGCAGACCTCCTTGCATTTGCCGCAGTCGGCGCAGAGCTTTCCCGGGATCCTTTTGAAGAGGGAAAGTTTTGCCGTGAGACCAAGCAGTGTGCCGAGGGGGCAGAGATTTTTGCACCAGTTCCTCTTTTCGTACCTTTCGAGAAAGAGGATCCCCGCGAAAAAGATGAGAGAGAGAAAGGCAAGGGGGTAGAAGGTCTCTCTGAAGGGTAGAACGTAGTCGCGCAGGAAGGCGAACAAGGGATCGAGGTAATCCCTTTTTTCTCCCAGCGCCGAGTAAAGCCCGGCCCAGCCGCTCCTCGCTGTATACCCGAGAAGGGGGTAGAGGAAAAAGGTAAGGGCGCGGACGAGTATGGCGATAGGATCGAAGACCCCTGCAATGTTGACATTAAAGAGGGCAGCGGCGAGAAGTGTGAAGAGGAGATAGTATTTGAACCGGCTCTTGAGGAATTTCAAAGGGGCTGTTTTGCGTATCTTGCCGGTTATGAGATCGATGATCGTGCCGAGAGGACAGATCCATCCGCAGAAGAACCTGCCGAGGATAGCAGAAGCGAGGATCATCATGATCCCCGGTATCAAAAGTATGGCCACCGCCTTGACGGCGAGGATATAGCTGACCGTCACGAGAGGGTTTGCCCTGAAGAAGCTGTTTATCGCGGCGGAGATCTCATCCTTTCCCCGGTATTCGGTGTTGACAAAGAGGATGATAAACAGGGCCAGAAAGATAAGCTGCGATATCCTGGAAGAGGTTATCTTCATAGAGGCGCTGTCATGTGTGCATGTTGATAAGCACAAGGTATCGCATGCTCATGCCTTGACAAGTTTGATCTTGCTGAGGTTCATCTCGCCCAGCCCTCTTTTATGCGCCGCAACTGTAGTGGATATATCCTGGGGGTTTAGGTTGAAGAAGGTCGTTGCGTAGGCATCGGCAGCGACAATGTCGGTGGACGCGATCACCTTGTTGAGGACCTTTACGTCTTTCAGGTTGCCGCCCTGAGGGCCTCGATCGAGGAGTATCCGTGTGGCGTCGATGATCGTGAGCCGGCTCCTGACGGTTTGGTTCAGGTCGGCGAGGGCGTCGTCCATATTCCGGTGGATATACCCCCTGTTCCCGCCCATTATGCCCATCATGTTCTTCAAACCCAGCGTCAATCCCGTCAGTCCGTGGTGTTTTGCTATGGGGACATTGATAAGGACGTCCGCAGAGAGCGCCTCGTCGTAGAGTTCCCATTCTTTCAGGAAGCTGCCGTTGATCTTCGTATTCCTGAAGCGTTCCCGCTCTACGTGTTTCATCTCCACGTTCTTGAGGCCTTTCAGGATGGCCTGTATACCGCTGTTCTCGTAGCACCTCCGGGGGTCGTTGCAGGTATTGTCAAAGACCTTGACCCTTCTTGCGCCTGCCTTCAGGCACTCTTCGACGACCGCCTTCACAACGAGGGGGTGAGTGTTCGCCGCATATTCAGGTTTTCTGTCCCAGCCGATGTTCGGCTTAACGACGACGGTGTTCCCCGGCTTCACAAACCTCTCCATGCCGCCGAGCGCGGAGATAACGTTTCTCGTTATGGCCCCGTAGTCCTGTCCTTCTGCAAGTGCGACAACAGATGGAGACTGGGCGAAGGCCTTGGGATGTATTCCAGCCAACAGGCATGAGCCAACGGCAACCTTCAGGAAAACCCTTCTCTTCATTATTCTATAAATGTAACTATTCCATTCTGTTTGTCAATAGCCGGCAGCCCACGGCTCATAGCTTATGGCAAAACACCCGTAAGGCGTGAATCGCATGTTCAACAAAATAGACCGGACCTTATTGGGATCAAGTCTTGAAATATCAATTTTTTAGACATGGTGGTCGCCTGTTTGCCTTTCCCCCTCACCCTGACCCTCTCCCGCCAGGGGAGAGGGGACTGTGATATTACGACCCTTCTCGGCCAGGGGAGAGGGGACTGTGATATTACGACCCTTCTCGGCCAGGGGAGATGGAGATCGCAGGGACGCTCCCCAGTAAGGGGAGAGGGAATATTGTTGCTATGACCCTTTTCCTCAGGGGAGAGGGGACAATAATACTGCTCCCCGTCCTTTTCCGGCAAAGGGAGAGGGAATAATGATACCCCGAAGCGCTGCATGGGCAATTGTTTAAAGTTTAGTGCTTCGATATTAGTATTTGGCGCTGTTTACACGTTTGACAATCTCTTAAGCGCATCGAGCTTGTCCCTGTCCCCGACCTTTGCCTTATCGATGCAGGTTTTCAGAAAATCTATCGATCCTTCATAGGTCTTTCTGTCAACGGGGAAGGGGTACCCGTCTTTCCCGCCGTGGGCGAAACTGAAGCGTGCAGGATCTTCGAAGCTCGGGGGCCTTTGATAGATGAGTTCGGAGACAAGGGCAAGGGCGGCAACTGTCCTCGGTCCTACCCCTTGTATCTGGATGAGGTCCTTGAAGGTGTCCGGCTGCGATTCATGGATGAGCCTGAACATCTTATACAGACGTTTCTCGTTGACGTCTTTTGCGGAGATATAATGACGTTCAGGCATTGTAAGGGCAATGCCTTTCCAGGCCTTGATCATGGCATCCGGGTTTTCCTTTGCAAAATCTACGGCAGCGCCCCGGGCACCGGCGCTCTCGCCGGCAACGAAATTGAGGACCGCTCCCCTCTCGTCGCAGGTGATCCCTGTATGCGGGTCTGAGGTCATGTCGAGGTTGTCCTTTGAAAGCCACTGATAGCGTCGCGCATCCCGCTTCTCCCCGTTCATTCCCTGCTGGATGATGGCCCATTCGCCATGTGCAGTAAAGATGAAGGTGTGGTGGTAGAGGCTGTAGCCGTCCTGAACGGCCGTATTGTCGATCTTTGCGCAAAGACGGCTTATCGTCTTGAGATGTTGAGCGTCTATGCCCCATTTTTCGCCGTATCGGTCTATCTCTTCGGGCGTACGAATCGCACGTTTTGCCTTCCCGCCGCAGACGGCCAGGGAAGCATCTTCGCCAAGAAGGGCGACGCCTTCTTTGAGCGCACCGCAAAGCGTTGTGGTAAGGCCGCTGCTGTGCCAGTCGAAACCTACCGCGCAGCCCAGCGCCTGGAACCAGACAGGGTCTGCAACCCGTGCCAGGAATTCACTGGGTCCGAATTCGAAAAGGATGATCTCTGTCAGGGCGGCGGAGAGACGCTTCATCTTCTGAAAAAGCCATGGAGGGGCTTTCCCGTAGTGGAGCGGAAGCGAAGTGATGGAACGTTTCATAAAAGGAGCGAGGTACGTTTTCTTTGCATTTTAGATTGTTAGCTATGAGCCATGAACTGACCGAGCTGTTCCGCCGCATATTTCATCGCTTCCTCTTTGGTCACTATCTCCCCGGCGACCTGTTTTTCCCGTATATCGTTCAGGCATTTGCCGATGAGAGGCCCTTCGGGAAAACCCATCAGCAGGAGGTCTCCACCGGTAACAAGCTTCGGGAGCGGTTTCCTCTTCCATTGGGCAAACATCTCGATTACCTCGGCGCAACGCTTTTTTACCCGTTGGGTTGAGGCGTTTTTCTCGCCGCCGGAGCTCCCATACAGATCGCAGAGCGTGAGGGTGACAAGGGAAGGCGTAAGATTGCCCATCTTATAGACGACCCTTCGCAAGGCCTTTTCAGTGGACTCGTCATTACTGATGAGAAATATCCTCATATGGTTTTCTATCAGTGAAAGAACATCCTTCATTTCCTGGGTGCTGAATTTGAATCTTTCCATAATGGATTGAGCAATGTCCCTTGAAAATCGTTCGTGATGAAAGAAATGCACTGCATCTTTTTCCTCGTCATATGTAAAGGTGTCGGCCTTGCCGAGGTCGTGAAAAAGAAGTGAATAGCCTACGTTTCTTATTTCCCGTGCTTCGAGATTATACCGTCTCCCGTATTTATACAGATAACCAAAGCCGTCTATTGTGTGCCCGAAGGTCTCAAGGGTGAACTGCTGCTCCTTATCTAAAAGCTTGAGCGGATCAAGCTCGGGAAAGACCTCAACAAGGAGGCCCAACTCTTCCAGCTTCTTCATGCCGGCGGCGACATTCGCCGATGACAGGATCAGGTCCAATTCGTACTTGACCCTCTCGGGCGCCACGCTATTGATAAGGTGCCTGAGCTCTGTAATGGATTGTGCCAGGTCAATGTCGAGCGTAAAATCCTGCAGCATAGTATAATGACGCACGGCCTTGAGCATCCTCAAAGGGTCGTCGGTAATTGAGTTTTTATCGGGGTAGCGTATTATTCCCCGGTGGATATCCTCAATGCCCTGTAGTGTATTGGTAATGCTATTGTCTCTTATGTTGTATGCAATGGCGTTGATCGTAAAATCTCTTCTTCTCAGGTCCTCGTCAATGTTGCCTTTTAAGACGGTGATGTCAAGCGCCTGATCTTTGATGACGATCCGGTGTGTCTGGATCGGTTTTTTCCCGAGTATGAACGAGGAGGCGTGGAAGATAGATTCAAATGTTTTGATGTCCCGTGCGTCAGACAGCGCGAAATCATAATCGCCCGGCTTATTGCCGAGCATCAATTCCCGTATAGCTCCGCCTACAAGGTACACCTCGCCGTAAAAACTCCCCGTGAGGAGCGTTTGCATTGTCTTCTGTTCTTTAATGCTTTCTTTCAGCCTGTCGGCAGGTGTTGACAAAGGTTAGACCTTTTCAGCGAATTCCGCGAGCCCCCTTGCGATTTTTTTGATAGAGTCGGTAATGTCGAGATAAAGGTATGACCCCTTGGGCATGCAGACGCCCGTGATGAGCCGGTTCTGGTGAACAATTGAGAAATCGTTGATCGTCTTGATGATCTTTTCTTTGCCTTCGTTGACCTTTGAGAGGATGTGGGGGTTTTTTGTTACCGTGTAATCCCGGACATCCCTCATCAGGTCGTAGGCCATTGCGAGAAGCTCTTTGATCTCATCGAGGCCCTTCTGGCTGAAAAGCACGTTTGCCTCGACCTTGATCTCCATGTTGCTGATGACGTTCTGTATCGCAATCCCGACCATTTGAAAGGGCGGAAGAAGGGAAACAAATTTTTTCTCGAATTCATCCTTTTCTTTGTCTTCTACTATCTTTTCTACATATGACAGCCTGGAGGCAAGGATGGATTTGAATTTTTCCTTACTCTCTTTCAGAAGCGCCGGTTTTTGCGTAACAAAGCCTTTATAGGCATTTTCGATGACAGGAAGACTGACCTCGAGGACCTCGTGAAACCGTTGCAATAGCTCTCTTTCTTCCATGGTTCCTCCGAATTCAATGAAATTGTGTTTCTGTATTTTCTATATAGCACAATATGGCAAAGAAGTCAGCAAATGAATAAAGGCAAGTATATCGTATATCGTGATACTAAACAAATTCAAGATAGTTAAAAAATAATGCGGCGATCTCATTCAATAGATTATATCCGCAAATCGCCATATCGCTTTACTTCTCTCAATGACAAGTGAAACTGACGACTTTCATCAGAGTCTGCCTGGTATTTCGATATACGATATACGAATGACGATATACGATTTGCCATAGCCATCAGCTATGAGCTGATCAGGGCTTCACAAGGTATACCGCGTCGTGGTCCCTCACCTTCTCCTTTACCTTGATCCCTATGTCGTCGCCTGCCACCGCCTTCTCGACGTTTTTGTGCTCAACCTGCATGGACTCGACCGTCTGTTCGAAATCGGTAGAGTGTCCCTTGAACTTTATCGTATCGCCGACCTTCAGTTCCCCGCTTGTGATCTTGATCGCCGCGACACCGATCTTCGAGAAGAAGCGTTCAACCTTTCCAATGGCTATTTCTTCCATATTTCCCTCCTTTTAAATCAGTCGTCAGCAGCCGGCACACAGCAGTCAGCTAAAAAAAGCTTTAAGCTGATCGCTGAGGGCTGATGGCTAAACCAGCCGTCAGTATCGAACATCCAGTATTATAGAATGGTAGCACGTTTATTGAAAAAGTTGAACACAAAACTTTGCAGCGCCTTCAGGAAGTAATGGAAAATATATCCTGTTGCTGATAGACTATAGCATTTTAACAGGATAATTCCCCGTTGGACCATGGAGGAGAGCGGGGCAACCGGTTCAGGTCGATCATACTATGGAACATTTTGATGTAATAGTGATAGGTGCGGGTCACGCAGGGTGCGAGGCTGCCCTGGCGTCTTCGAGAATGGGGGCTAAAACCCTTCTTGTCACAACCAACCTTGACCACATCGCCTATATGTCGTGCAACCCGGCGATCGGAGGCCTCGGCAAGGGGCATCTGGTAAAAGAGATGGACGCCCTCGATGGCGAGATGGCAAGGAACATCGATGCAACAGGCATCCAGTTCAGGATACTCAATATGAAGAAGGGCCCCGCGGTGCGGGCAACCCGCGTTCAGGCGGACAAGATGAGGTATGCCCACAGGATGAAGGCAAGGCTCGAGGAACAGGAAGGACTCTTTATCCGGCAGGGCATCGTTGAAAGACTGCTGGTCCAGGGAGATACCGTCGCAGGGGTCGAGACGCAGTGGGGTGAGCGGTTCTACGGAACGGCCGTCATCATTACAGTTGGGACGTTCCTGCGGGGGGTCATCCATATCGGTTTTGAAAGGAGCGAGGCCGGCAGGATGGGCGACCTGCCGTCAGTGGGGCTTTCGGATTCTCTCAGGGATCTCGGCTTCGCCATAGGGAGGCTGAAGACCGGGACCTGCCCGAGATTGGACGGAAAGACGATAGATTTTTCAAAGCTGGAGGCGCAGCACAGCGACGACCCTCCTGCCCCTTTTTCTTTCCTTACCGGGCGCATCGCCAACAGGCTTGTGCCCTGCTATCTTACCTATACGAACATGGCAACTCACGATATCATCAGGTCAGGCCTCGACAGGTCGCCGCTTTATACGGGAAAGATAAAAGGAACGGGCGTCAGGTACTGTCCGTCTATCGAAGATAAGGTCGTTAAGTTTCCTGAAAAGACAAGACACCGGATCTTCATAGAACCGGAGGGACTGGACACGAAGGAGTATTACCCTAACGGTTTTGCAACAAGCCTGCCCCTCGATATCCAACTGGGGATGCTGCGGACCATCGAGGGTCTCGAGAAGGTGGAAATAACGAGGCCGGGATATGCCATTGAATATGACTTTGCCTACCCTACGCAGTTGTACCCGACGCTTGAGGCGAAGATCGTCAGGAACCTTTTCCTTGCGGGCCAGATAAACGGGACCACCGGGTATGAGGAGGCGGGGGCCCTGGGGTTGATGGCGGGCATCAACGCCGCGTTAAAGGTCCGCGGCGAAGGACCCTTTTGCCTGGGCAGGGACGAGGCCTACATCGGGGTCCTCGTCGATGACCTCGTTACAAAGGGCGTTGACGAGCCTTACAGGATGTTCACGTCAAGGGCGGAGTACCGGCTGCTGCTCCGGGAGGACAACGCGGACCTGAGGCTTACCGAGAAGGGGTACCGCATAGGGGTTGTGAGCAGGGAGCGGTACGAAAGGGTCCTCGAAAAGAAGGCGAAGATCGAAGAGGCAAAACGCTTGTTGCGATCCATAAGGCTGAGGCCCACGGGCGAAACGACCAGGATGTTGCAAGAGCTCCATATTGAGGGGATAAAGAACCCCGTCACCCTTGAGGAACTGCTGAAGAAGCCGGGTGTTACTATCGAGACCCTGAAGCGCATTGAAGGCGGCTTGAGCGATATCGATGAAGAGATCGCGTACCAGGTGGAGCTGGATGTCAAATACCGCGGCTATACGGACAGGCAGCAGGACGTGGTCAGGAAGATGAAAAGGCTTGAGGACAGCAGGATCCCCTTTGATACAAAATACGATGAGGTGTCAGGGCTGTCGCGGGAGGTCGTTGAGCGGTTCTCGAAGATACGCCCCCTTTCCCTCGGTCAGGCATCCAGGATACCCGGTGTTACCCCGGCCTCGATCACGGCGCTGATGGTGCATTTTAAAAAGAAGAGAATATTGTGAAAAGGGTGATCGATGGGTATTGATAAGAACACGGAATTCATTGAGGCATATCTGAAAGGTCAGGATGTGGACGTCTTCGGGGTGGGTGATATGTCGTTCTACGACAAGGAGCTTGTTGCCCTTGATAATTCGCTTAAGGAGAGGTTAACGTTTGGGATATCTTTCGGCCTTGTACTGTCGAAAGGCATCCTTGAGACCTTGACGGATGGGCCAACCCTCATCTATTTGCACCATTACCGGCAGCTCAATTACAGGCTCGACATGGCCGCGTATCTGCTTTCCCGCGAGATCGAGAGAAAAGGCTTTGTGGCCATGCCTTTTGCAGCATCTCAGCTTGTGGACTGGAAGGACCAGAGGGCGCACATCTCCCACAAGAAGGTAGGAGAGATCGCAGGGGTCGGCTGGATCGGGAGGAACAACCTCCTTGTGCACCCGGTCTTCGGCGCGCAGGTGAGGTACAATACGGTGCTTACAGACATGCCGCTTGATGCTGGCAAACCGCTTGGGAAGGATTGCGGCCAATGCAGGGCCTGCATCAGCGCCTGTCCTGCAGGGGCGATAAGAGAGGAAAAGGAGAATTTTGATCATCAGGGATGCTATCTTATGTTGAATAAGTTCAAAAAAGAAAGAAACCTCGGACACCACATCTGCGGGATATGCATCAGGGCGTGCAGGGGGGAACGATGAAGGCTCTCATCGCCCTCGAGGACGGCACGGTCTTCGAAGGGAAGGGCTGCGGGATTTGCGGCGAGAAGGAAGGGGAGATCGTTTTCAATACGAGCATGACCGGCTATCAGGAGATCATGACCGACCCCTCATACAAGGGACAGATCGTAACCATGACCTACCCGCTTATCGGCAACTACGGAGTCAATGATGACGATATCGAGTCTGACGGCCCGAAGGTGGAAGGCTTTATCGTCAAGGAGCTGAGCAGGATAACGAGCAACTTCAGGGCAACGGACGACCTCGTCCGTTATTTTGAAAGGCACAACATCCTTGCCGTCGAGGACGTGGATACGAGGGCCCTGACAAAGCATCTGAGGGCAAGGGGGGTCATGAAGGGCATTATCTCCACGATCGATCTCAACCGGGAAAGCCTTGTCGGAAAGGCAAAGGCTTCGAGGGGCATCGTCGGCGTTGACCTCGTGAAAGAGGTGACCTGCAGGGAGCCCTATGTGTGGGAAGAGAAGCGAGGTGCGAGGTGCGGGGAACGAGGAACGGGGGGCGTGGAGCGAGTGGCGAAAAAAGGGGACTTTAAAAATGATCAGCCCGATAGGCCGGACTTGCGGTGCGTTGTCATCGATTACGGGGTGAAGAGGAACATCCTGAGGATGCTGAAGAAGGTCGGCTGCCACGTCACGGTGGTCCCGGCTTACGAGAAGGCAGAGAATATCCTGGCCATGAAGCCCCACGGGATACTGCTTTCAAATGGCCCCGGCGATCCGGAAGGGCTTACTTATGCCATCGAGGAGATCCGCAAGCTGATTGGCGCGATACCCCTGTTCGGGATCTGCCTCGGGCAGCAGCTTTTGGGGCTTGCCTTCGGAGGGAGGACGTATAAGCTGAAGTTCGGCCACAGGGGAGCGAACCAGCCGAACCGGGAGACGGGTACCGGCAAGGTCTACATCACCTCAGAGAACCACGGCTTCGCCGTCGATGTCGGATCGATCACAAAGGAGCCGGTGCGGGTCACCCACGTCAACCTCAACGACGGGACCGTGGAAGGGATCGAGCACGAGGCCTATCCCATCTTCTCGGTGCAGTTCCACCCAGAGGCGTCACCGGGGCCGCACGATGCTTATGGCCTCTTCGGGAAGTTCCGGAACATGATGGAGAGCTACAGGAAAGGGTTATATGCCTAAGCGCACCGATATAAAAAGCATCCTCATCATCGGGTCGGGGCCCATCGTGATAGGCCAGGCGTGCGAGTTCGACTATTCCGGGAGCCAGGCCTGCAAGGCGCTTCGCGAGGAAGGGTACAGGGTCATTCTTGTCAACAGCAACCCCGCCACGATCATGACCGACCCCGACATGGCGGACCGGGTATACATAGAACCGCTTACACCGGAGGTGCTGGAAGAGATAATCAGGATCGAGCGGCCCGACACGGTGCTCCCGACGCTCGGCGGCCAGACGGGGCTCAACCTCGCAACCATCATCGCCGAAAGGGGGATCCTGGAAAGATACGGCGTTGAGCTTATCGGCGCCGACTATAATGCGATAAAGAAGGCCGAGGACAGGGAGGAGTTCAAGGCGGCGATGGAGAAGATAGGGCTTGAGGTGCCGAGAAGCGGCCTTGCCTACAACATGGACGACGCGAGAAGGGTGGCGCAGGAGATCGGCTTTCCCCTCATAATCAGGCCAAGTTACACCCTGGGCGGAACGGGGGGGGCCGTCGCATACAACGTCGAAGAATACGAGATCCTTGCGCAGAGGGGGCTCGAGAGCAGCATGATCGGCGAGATCCTTGTCGAGGAATCGGTCATGGGCTGGAAGGAATTCGAGCTTGAGGTGATGCGCGACAAAAAGGATAATGTGGTGATCATCTGCTCCATCGAGAACCTTGATCCCATGGGAGTCCATACCGGGGACAGCATTACCGTGGCACCCGCGCAGACCTTGAGCGACAAGGAATACCAGGCCATGCGCGACGCGTCTATCAGGATCATCCGCGAGATCGGCGTAGAGACAGGGGGCTCCAATATCCAGTTTGCCGTGAACCCTTTGAATGGCAGGATGGTCGTCATCGAGATGAACCCCAGGGTATCGAGAAGCTCGGCGCTCGCATCGAAGGCAACGGGGTTTCCCATCGCCAAGATCGCGGCGAAGCTTGCCGTCGGATATACCCTCGACGAGATACCCAACGACATCACCAGGAAGACCCCTGCGTCCTTTGAGCCCACCATTGATTACTGCGTCGTGAAGATACCGAGGTTCACCTTTGAGAAGTTCAGGGGCGCCGACGAGACGCTGACGATCTCCATGAAATCCGTCGGTGAGGCGATGGCCATCGGGAGAACATTTAAAGAAGCCCTACAGAAAGGCTTCCGTTCCCTCGAGATAGGCCGCCCGGGGATCGTCCACGACAGGCTCCCCGGCATAGAAGATCAGGAATTCCTTCGCCAGAAGCTGGCGACGCCGAACAGCGAACGGGTATTTTACGTCCGCCATGCCTTGAGAGCAGGCATGGGCATCGAAGAGATCTGCAGGGTCTCAGGCATCGACAGATGGTTCGTTAGCAACATACGGGAGATCGTCGGGTTTGAAGAGGAGCTGAGACGGTGCGGGAGGAAGATCCCTGAGGAACTTTTGCGAAGCGCAAAGAAGCTCGGCTTCTCGGACATGCAGATCGGGGACTTTACGGGACAGGACGAGGAGGAGGTTAGGGCGCTCCGGACGGAAAAAGGCATCAGGAGCGTATTTAAGCTTGTCGATACCTGCGCCGCCGAGTTCGAGGCCTATACGCCCTACTATTACTCAACCTACGAGCAGGAGGATGAATCACGGGTATCTGACGGGAAGAAGATCATGATCCTCGGCGGAGGGCCGAACAGGATAGGGCAGGGCATTGAGTTCGATTACTGCTGCGTCCATGCGGCGTTCGCGCTCAAGGATCTCGGGTACGAGACGATCATGGTCAACAGCAACCCCGAAACGGTAAGCACGGACTATGACACCTCCGACAAGCTCTATTTCGAGCCCCTCACTTTCGAGAACGTAATGGATATCATCGAGAAGGAGAGGCCCGACGGAGTGATCGTCCAGTTCGGCGGCCAGACGCCGCTGAACCTTGCGGTGCCGCTGAAAAAGGCGGGCGCAAAGATCATCGGGACGACGCCGGAGAGCATCGATATCGCCGAGGACAGGGACAAATTCAAGACGCTTCTGAAAAGGCTGAACCTCATGCAGCCCGACAACGGGATCTCCGTGTCCTTTGAAGAGGCGAAGGAGATCGCTAATACGATAGGATACCCCGTTGTGGTGAGGCCGTCGTACGTGCTGGGCGGCAGGGCGATGGAGATCGTCTACAGTGAACCTGACCTCGAGTCCTTCATGGAGAGGGCAGCGGAGGCCTCACCGGAGCGCCCGATCCTTATCGACAAATATCTCGAAGACGCCATCGAGATCGATGTCGACGCCGTTGCCGACGGTGAGAGGGCTGTTGTGGCGGGCATCATGGAGCACATCGAGGAGGCGGGCATCCATTCCGGGGACAGCGCATGCGCATTACCGCCCTATTCCCTGAACGACGAGGCCATCGAGAAGATAAAGCTCTACACCTGTCAGCTTGCGAGGGAGCTGAACGTGATCGGCCTCATGAACATCCAGTACGCGGTGAAGAACGATATCGTCTATGTTTTGGAGGTGAACCCCCGGGCAAGCAGGACGATCCCTTTTGTGAGCAAGGCGACGGGGGTGCAGTGGGCGAAGGTGGCAGCGAAGCTCATGACGGGCATGAGGCTAAAGGAGCTCGGGATCGAGAGCGAACCGGAGGTCGGCCATATTGCCGTAAAGGAATCTGTCTTTCCTTTCAACCGGTTCACCGGCATCGACGCGGTCCTTGGTCCGGAAATGAAATCCACAGGTGAGGTGATGGGGATCGACCTCACCTTCGGGGCCGCATTTTGCAAATCCCAGTTGGGGGCAGGGCAGGACCTCCCCTCTGAGGGAAGTGTATTCCTGAGCGTGAAGAACAAGGACAAGAGGAACATCGTCTTTATCGCGAAGAAGCTTATCGACCTTGGCTTTAAGGTCTACGCGACAAAAGGAACAGGCAAGGTCCTTACGAATAACGGGATGGAGGTAAGCTTCATCAATAAGGTATCGGAAGGAAGGCCGCACATCGTCGATATGATAAAGAACGGCGATATCCGCTTTATCATCAATACGCCCAGCGGAAGGAACCCGAAGATGGATGAAGTGCTAATACGGGCAAGCGCCGTCCAGTACAGAATCCCCTACACGACGACCCTGTCAGGCGCCCAGGCGGTCGTCAACGCCATCGAGAGCATGAAAAGAGGCGGCATACAGGTAAAGGCGCTGCAGGATTACTACAAAAGCAGCTGACAGCCCACAGCTGTCAGCTATCAGCAAATTCTAAATTTAATATTACTAAAAAAGATGGCATATACCTGATACGTTAAAACAGACGCTCCCCGTAATCTGAAAATCCTGGTTTAGGTTTTGCTGTGTGCTGAAAGCTGTGAGCTTACTTTACGTCTTTCAGCTTTCTCCTGACGATCTTTCCCTTGTCTTTGGGAAAATCGGCCTTGATGTAGACGCTCTTCTGGAAGACCCTTTCTACGGTGCCTTCCATCTCCTTCTTTGCAAAGGTAAAGGTGACCTTGTCTCCTGCTTTCATCTATCCCCCGGCTGTTCCCGTCTGTGTGGTTTCTGATTTTGTTTCGGTTTTGACCTCTGTTGCCGTCTCTGTCTTTTCTTCCTTTTTTTCAGTGTGTTTCTTGCCGTTCTTGCCGTTTACCGAGTCAGCCGTCTTTTTGTAATCTGTTGCGTACCAGCCTGTGCCTTTCAGGTGGAACGCGCATGGAGATATGATCTTTTGCATTGCTCCCGTGCACTTCGGACATTCTGTAATGGGTTCTTCAGAGATCTTTTGGAATATTTCAAATACCTCCCCGCATTCCGTACATTCATATTCATAGATAGGCATAAAAATCCTCCAAAAAATATCCGTTAACGGTAATAATATAATGCCAACAGACTTTACTCGTCAAGGGATTAATGTGAAATAATGTTCAATTCCGGCACGGGAGGGACAGGGTGATAAACGTTTATATATAATGAAATCATATAGTTGCGGATAAGGTATCACGTGGCAACATAAGAGTCAGGCGTAATCCTTTTTGAAAATGGTACATCCCGTGATGTGTATGTCGAGCACAAAGTCATACAAAATTGCACAAAACTCCTTGACATGAAAGCAAATGTTTTAATACAATTCGTAATAAAGATGAAGATCAAGGTACTTGGCTGCTATGGTAATTACATAGGGAAATACCGGGCAACATCCTTTCTTATCAACGATACAATACTTCTCGACGCGGGGACGATTACAGAGGCCCTTGACGACGAAGCGTTGAAAAAGATCAAGCAGGTGCTGATAACCCACACGCATATCGATCACGTAAAAGGACTTTTTCCTTTTGTTGATGAGCTTGTCATGATGGGAGACTACTCGATCGAGCTGATAAGCGTAAAACAGGTACTTGAGATTATATCGCAAAACCTGCTTAATAATTTGATATGGCCGGATTTTACCGTCATCCCGTCAGAGCACAAAGGCATCATCAAGCCTCATGAGATACCAATGGAGCAGGTATCCTCCATCAACAGCATTACCGTGGAGCCTGTCCTGATGACGCACACGGTTTTTACGGTAGGCTATATCGTTAAGGAAGGCAACAAGGGCTTTATGTTCACGGCAGACACGGGACCCACAAAGAGGTTCTGGGCGGTGGCCCGCGAGACAAAAGGCATTGAGTTTATCATAGCAGATGTCTCTTTTCCGAACAGGTTGGACAGATTGGCAAAGATATCGGGACATATGACAACGGCAATGCTGGTCGAACACATCGACAGATACGGACTTGGCACGATGCCTATCTACGTGACACATATAAAGCCCATCTTTCTCGAAGAGATACACAGGGAACTGGATGCCCTCAAAAGAGACAATATCAAATTGCTCAGGCAGGGCTCAACGATAACGGTATAGAGCATATAGACAAGATTTTAAAAAAAAGTTACGATAGTGAAATCATTACGGGGGTGACCAAATAATGAGATGGTACGCCATATTTTTCGTTTGCATTTTTGCCTTGGTCTCATCTGCCGGTGTTGCAGCCGCCCAGTCTCCATTCGAGACGGGCATGAAGGAATTCCGCGATGAGAATTACGAGGAGGCGCTTGTACATTTCCTCGAGGCAAGGAAAGCCGAACCCAAATCGAGCACCGTGGCGTTCTATACGGGCCTTACCTATAAGATCATGGAGCTCAACAGGGAGTCTATCCCCTATCTGAGAGACGCGGTGACCTTTACCCCCCGGATCAAAGAGGCGCTCGTGGAACTCATCGATGTGCTCTACCAGACGGACAATATAAAAGAGGCAAAGGAATGGATAGACGTGGGGGAAAAGGAAGGGATCCAGCCGGCCCGCATCCAGTTCCTGAAAGGGCTTGTATTTATGAAAGACAAGAAATACACAGAGGCGATCGCAGGCTTTGAGAAGGCGAAAGAGCTTGACCCGTCGCTAGCCCAGCTTGCCGAGTTCCAGATAGCGAGCGCAAACATGCAGGCAGGACAATATAGAGAAGCCCAGAATCGCTTCAGGGCGGCGATCAACGCCGACCCCACAACCGATATGGCGACGATGGCAAGGGATTACGACAAGGCGCTGGCGGAAAAATTTGAACGGGAGCGGCCCTGGAGGTTCAGCATAGGCCTGGGCTACAAGTATGATACAAACGTAGTAGCAAAAGGAAGCGGGCCGATCGTGGATGCCATCTCCGGCCACGATGACAGCGCCCTGAACCTCTCTTTAAGGCTCAGCTATACCGCACCCTTCTCTTTTAAAGAGCCTTACAACCTCTCTTTTCAATATTCTCTTTACGCAGATAAGTATTTCCCGAAACAATACACAAGGGCTGACGGTACTACTGGCAATTTAAGCGAATACAACACCATGACGCAGACGATCAGCGCTATACCCGGTTACAATTTCAGCGAATGGTCTCTTTCCTTTCCCGTATATTATTCTTACAGCAGTTTGCAGGGAAACAAAGGGAATGATTTCTTAAGTGAGCTTTCCTGGTGGAATACCACACGCTACATGGAGCAGGTCGGGATAAATCCTACTGCCAGATTTATGATGAACCCAAACAACTTAGGAGAGGTATTTCTGGGCTTTTCAAAGAAATACTATTTCGAAACACCCCTGCACCCTGAGCCTCTTACATCAGATGAAAACAGAAACGCGAAATTAATGAGCGGAGGCCTTGGATGGACATACTTTTTCAAAGAAGGCAAGGGGCTGGTGGGCCTCAAATATACTTATACAGAAGAGGATGCCGAAGGTCATAACTGGACCAACAGAGACCACAAGTTCAGCGCAAACTTCCTTTACCCCCTTAAAGACCTCCTTTCCGTACCGCTTAAATTCCAGTTTTCAGGGGAGGCGGCGTTCACTCAATATAAATACAATCACGCGGTATTTGATATTAAGCGGAGGGACGATACATATAATGCTGCATTCGGCTTGATCTATGAGCTGACAAAGAATACCGATATCCTTGGCCAGTATACCTATGTAAGGGACAAATGCAATATCTCGATCTACGACTACAAGCGTGAGATATTCTCGTTGGGATTTGAGTACCGATATTAATGAGGCAGCGATAGTTGATAATTTATGACTGCCACGCTTTTTGGAAATTGTTACCCCTTGACATTTACAGAATGGCTGGTATAATATTGTAATACTTAATACCTTGTATTTGTTATAGAAATTCAAAACAGTCAACAGTGGTGGGACACTTGCAGACTCTTATACTGGAAAATCAGTCCAAACAGGTAAGGATTCCCCTATTTTCATGCTGTTTTTGTGCAGGTTCATGATGAAAACAAGATTAAAATTTTATAAAGAGAGGTACCATTCATGAAGACTCCCATCTCCTTGAACAAGGTCTTCTGGTCGTTTCTCGTCATTACTTTCCTTGCCGGCAGCCTCGCCCTCGCCGCCCCCGTCGGCAAGATTACCGCTCTCGAAGGACGCGTAGACGTCCTGAAGGCAGGGAAGAACGTCGCCACACCCGTTTCGGCAGGCGCCCCCGTAGATATCGGTGATATCTACCGGGCAAAGAGCAGAAGCAAGGCAGAGATCACCTTCGTGAATAACAATATCCTGAGGATCGGCGAGGCCTCCCGCGTGGAGATCAAGGAATACATGGTTAAAGGGGAACAGAGCACCGGCGTTATCCGCCTCCACCGGGGAAGGGTCCAGGCGCTGGCCGGTCAGGACTTCATCAAGCGGGCAGCGGCCCTCGCAGAAGGGAACAAATTCGAGGTCCATACCCCCAACGCCGTCGCCGGGATCAGGGGCACCAACATGCTCGTCTCCCTCATCAACGGCGCCACGATGGTCGTCTTCGTGACAGGGCAGGGCTACCTCTACAACCCGCAGTTGCCGGCGATCGTTGCCTCGATCACCGCTGGATTCCTGTCGTCCGTCCCCTCGGCGAACGCCCCGCCGACGGCGCCGAAGAAGGCAAGCGAAAACCAGATCAACAATGCCCTCCAGAAGGTCACGCCCACCGGGACCGGTGATACCGGCGCAGGTGGTGGCGCTGGAGATGCAGGAACGGGAGGCACCGGCGCAGGCATCGGCACTGGCACCGGAACAGGCACGGGCACCGGAACGGGCACGGGCACCGGAACGGGCACTGTTGATGTAGCAGGTCTGCCTAACCCTCCGCCGCCTGACCCGCCGCCACCGCCTCCACCGCCTCCACCACCACCGCCTCCACCACCACCGCCACCGCCACCAATACCACCACCGGTAACGACGGGAACGAAACTGACGGGAACAATGACATTTTTTGGCCCCGAAGGCACCTTCACCGGGAATATCCCTATTACAGGGGCCGGCACCATGAACGCATCCGGTACTTACATAGGCGAGCCGCCAACGATATTGGAAGGTTGGTTGGACGGAACTTCAGACAAGAGCGGGGCCTTCACAGGACCTCTGGCAGGCGTCCATGGTTCTTGGCTGGACCTTTTTTCGCTGCTTTACGTAGAGGGAAGTACCATAAATTTCCTCACAGGAGATGCCCCGGGAACATACGACGGCTCTACATTTTCCATCAGCGGACCGCTCAACGTGAGCAATACAGGGGGCACCATAGCGCTCACCCCATTGGAAGGCGAGACATTGCTTGATGCGCTGAAAAGACACATTGATTATGGCTCTACACCCCAATTTTTCCCCTATGGACCATACATTGTAAGTAATTCAGGCATTGAAATAACCCCTGTTTTCTTCAACTGGACGGCTCCTTATATTATTTCCAATGAAGGCAAAAAATATGCTGCCATCGGCAATATATACCAGGGAAGCTTTTCTCCTACGGAAGGTACCTCCCTGCCTTATCTGGGATATGCGGGCTGTTGCGAATATGCCCTTGGCCCTCTTTCCTACACCCTGGACTCGTCAAACGGCATTGGAACGATAGATACGTCCCTCCAGTCCATTGGTGAAGACTATGAGATAGGGCCCTACATTGGCGCATACTCAATGAGATATCTCGGCGTTTTACAGGACGTAAATGATTTCAGGATGGCCGGCGCAGGCACTTTCGTCGGGACCCCCGCGAATTTCTTTGGAAACTGGGGCGGTGCAGGTGACAACTACTCACTCTACTACAATTACCAAGGCATGATGATGCTCGCAGGAGATGACTATGGATATTTTGCGGGACTTACCCCGCCGTGGACAAACCCAGCGAGCTTTATTGCCATGGGTGCATATAGCTTAGATCCTGCCGATAAGCCCCACTATCTGATGAATACCCATATCACAGGTTATACGCCGAAAGACGTCCCCCTGGAAATAATAGGGTCGTTGGAGGGATATGCCGGCGCGATATGGAAGGGCGGAGATGCCTCAACCGTAGGGACCATATCTGACGGGACCCTCCGGGCGGTATACGTAAGCACGCAGGACGGCGACGGATACGTGACCGCAGGCGTTATGAAGAGTGATGTCTCCGGTTTTTACTATCCCTTCCCGACCGGTCCCAAGATGTGGAGGATAGACGGCACGCTTACCCCAACGCCTTATGCAGCAGGCCTTAATCCCAGCGATCTTTATTACACATACGGATTTGTGCACGGTACATTGTCAGGCGACTTCAACGGTACAGGATATATCTACGGAGAGGCAGGCGGCGACACCACGTTCCTCTACACCTCCTCGCAGTCCCTGCCTTTCGGCATCTTCAATATAAAGTTTGGCTATGGCGATGCTTACAATTACTACGATTACAAACCGGCGGGAGATCCATCGTGGAGAGCAAGGCTCGGAGGCTTTGGTGTTTTTGACTACGACAGCGGGTGGATAGGATATTGGCTCCTGACGGCAACCGGCGCCTGGACCGACATAGGAGAGATAACGGGCAGCGCGACAGGAAGGGTTATGACCCCGCTTCGCCTCTATGACGCGGAGGGTAGATTCTCCGGCATCAACGTGAGCGAGGGCGACTATGGTGAATGGATCGGCCAGGTGATCGGCAGCTATTACAACGGCACGAGCCTTGCCTTTTTTAGCTTCTTTGATGCAGCGATGCTCGACGCGGTGAACTATGACGGCATATATTTTGAATACCTCTCATCTTTGGAAGGCTATCTCGGAGGAACAGCAAGCCTTTGGAGCGGAAGCGACATCCCCATCACAATAATGGGCTCGGTGGGCGCGCAATGTCTCTGGTATACCTCTACCCCCATCGTTAGCTACAATCTCCTTACCGAACAGTATACGACCTATGACGGAGGGGCCTATTACGGCCTTGCCGGCGGGAACGAATACGCCTTTAAGGATATAGTGAGCACGAAGACCCTCGAAGGCAAGTTCGTCGCACTCTACATCGACAACTCGGCAACGCCGAAGGCCGGCGTCCTGCAGGCATACTTAAGCGGTGATATCTACCCTGATATCAATATGTTTGAGATGGACGGGCTTGCGAACAGGACGGAAAAGTCGACAGACATAGGCTTAAGCGCCTCGGGACTCGCGTACAATATCAACACGGGATCCCTGGAGGCCCCCGGGGCATATCTCTCCGGGACGTTCAATAACGGCGCGGCAATAACCGGCGGCGAAAACAACTCCTATCTCGGGGCCACCTACGCGATCGCTACCGAGCCCTGGGGCATCTACGGGCTTCCCATGCTCGGCCAGTTCGATACCCTCGCGACGGTTCCCACCTCGTGGGGCGCCACAGTGGGTTCAACGGGCACCTTCGGGGCATACAAGGACGCATCAGAAACCGTATGGGGAGATTGGGGATACTGGCTTGCGAGCATCACCGGGACAGTGCCCACAGGCGCGACGACGTCAGAGGGCATACTCTACGGCACCCTTGAAGGCCAATACATAACCTATACGAGGCTCGGCACCATGGACGGCGATGTCTACGGCACCTATGAGTATACCGGCCTCTGGAAGGCGGCTGCACTCGGCACATGGACGGGGACGGACCTTACCTTTGTCAGCGACGTCGATGTGGGATTGTTCCATTACTCCAGCGCGTGGGACGCATCCGACGGCTGGCTCTACGGATTAATGGGCGGGACAGGCACGCTCTGGACTGGAAGCCCCGTTGCCGCCAGGATGATCAGCCAGTACAACCCCGGGGACGGGCTCCCGAAGATATGGAATGCGAACATTTACAGCTACAATTACAAGAACAATACCTACACGACCTATGACGGCGGGGCGTACAACGGGTTCTTCGCGGGCCGCGTTGTGGGCGATGACCTCTACGGAAGGCAAATCGCTATTTACATCAGCCCCCAGTCGGGCGGGAAATACGCGGCAGGGTTCCTGAGGGGGAACTTCATCGGTATCGCCTATCCGGATATCTACATGGCGGAGATGATAGGACTCCTCATTACGAAACCGAAGAACGACGATATCGGCATAGCGCCTGAATCCCTTACCTACTCTCCTTGGTCCTTTCCGCCTGCATCCTCATCAGCATCACCTCCCCTATGGGTAGGGAACAATGTGACCCAGCCGAAATTGCTGTGGGGTAAAGATACGGGTTGGGAGATCATGAGCTCAGGCAACGCATGGAACTACACCATGGCGCTTTACAACACCACCGCGCATACCGCGGAGCCTTGGGGCATCTATACGATGAGCCACGGCGGCACCGTTTCAGGCACGCCGCCCGCGGGATGGACCGGCACGGTCGGCGGCTCCGGCACCTTCGGCGCCTATTACAGCACCCCACAGGCAGCTTTTTATGACGATTACGGGTATTACCTGACGAGCATCTCCAACGGCACGTGGACCGGCAATGAGATCTCCGGTGACGTGTCGGGCAGGTTCATCACCTCGACGAAGATGGGTCCCATGACCGGCAACCTCATAGGCTCCTACGGCGCAGAGGCAGACAAATGGCAGGCGGCGAACATCGGCGTATGGGAAGGCTCACAGCTTTATTTCGCGAGCTCCTTTGCCCCTTACTTCGAGTATTTCAACGGCTCAGAGCAGAAAATGACGAACGACGTCTTTATGAATGCAAGGTTCGGCAGCACGGGCTCCCTCTTCGCGGGGGGGACCCCGGCGTTTACCGCCATCGGGATCCAGGGCATGCCCAACTCCTACGGCCATATCTGGGGCCAGCGCATGTACAGCGCAAGCCCCGCAACGGGCCAATACACGACCTACGACAACGGCGCATACTGGTCATACCTGGGCGGCATCCTCTATCCATGCGGCGGCACAGGCGTCCGGTCCATGCTGGGGAGCTGGTACGGCGTCTATATCGCGCCATCCGCTTCTTCGCCCTACGCGGCGGGATATTTTACGGGCAACTGGACAGGGCCGTCCTATTGGTATGTGGGCGCCTTCGAGCTCGACGGGACAGTGGCGATCACCCAGATGACATCCGACGTGGGCAGCATCCCGGGAACAGGCGCGATCACTCCATACAACTTCTACGAGATCGTCCGCAAGAGATATTTTGCACCTGATACGACGAACCTCTTCGTCTATGGGTCTTTTGGTTCGGGAGAGGGATACATAAGCGGCACGACCGATCTTGATACTATGAGCATACCCGGTCAGGGCTGGGGCGTCTACATGGCAAAATCAGGCGGCTGGTACAGCAATCCCAACAGCAGGACGACCTGGAACACGGTGACCGGCGGAAGGGCGCAGTTCGGCTCTTACAACCTGGACACCATGACCGGCGCCCGTTACCTTGGCGGCACCGGCAGCGGGTATTACGGATATTCGTATTTTAACAGCCAGGCAGGGCGAAATATGGTCGGATATGTTTCATACCGCAACCCGGATACAGGGGTAGGGTTTGAGAGGACCTACAATGCAAATGGATATATAGGGCAGCAGAACTTCGCATACGGCGATCCCTACGGGCGCGGGAGAAGCTACTGGTATTACGCCGGCGGCATGTCCAGCCCATGGACAGGCGATCTTGCCACGGCGATCGTCGCCGATGTACCCGGCGACTGGACCACAACGGGCACCGGTCCCGGCCAAGGGCAGGGGGCCTTCTACATCGCAGACACCACCGGTACTGTTAATGGGGTGCAGCTTAACGGGAACGAGTCGGGGACATACATGGGCCCAACCACGATGGGGACATTTAGCGGAGATCTCCTCGGAACGGTGGACAGCGATACCTACCAGGCGATCTCATTCGGTACGTGGTTCAACGGCAGCCCGCTGCAGTTCCAGAACAACTTCGTAAACTACGTGTATTACGGGAGCAACCCCGACGGAACGTACGACACGGAGGACGGACACATGTGGTTCGCCATGGGAGGAACGGATCCCTTGTTCGGCGCGGGCACGACCGTCAACGCCACCGTGATGGGCGAGTATGTGACCGGCGATCCTTTGCTGAATCATATATGGTATACGCCTATGCAGAGAACGTTTACTTCGAACAACCGCATAGACGGAACGAATACAACATACGACGGCGGCGCATACACGGGATACGCAGGCGCCACGATCATCCCCGGCGCGACAACGGACGCGATTGATTTCCTCTCATACATGATGTACGTTGACGGGAGCAGCAACACGGGTGTCCTCTACGCCAACATCCCCGGAGCGGGATATCCGGAGAGCATGGTCTTCGAGGGGAGCGGGACGATCAAAAGGACGCAGCTTGGAACAGGCGTGGATTTCGCGGCAAAGGACCTTGTTGCAAACACCCAGATATCTACCGGGCCGAAGACGACGGACTGGGGCAATTATCCTCCTTACGGAAGCACGGGTAGCGAGGGCGGCTTCTTCGATGCGAACTATAGGAACATGGGAGACATGACCAACAGGTGGGACAGGACGGAGATCCTATCCTTCACCGAGCCTTATAACACAACATACGGCTTCGGCCTATGGAAGACGAATTCCCTCGGCGCGTACGATCCGTCGATCACTCAGGCGGCGACCGGCTACCACTGGAATAGCGACCAGATATGGACCAACGCATCGCCGTTCTATTTGGCCCGCTACCTGGATATGGGAGGCTACGGGACATGGTCGGACGGCAAGTTTACAAGCATAGAGACTCACGGACATTGGGCAAACTGGCGGTCAGGGCGCACCGCCCTTATGGCAGGGAGGACAACGGGGGCATACAACGACAGCGAGGGGGCGTTCAGCGCCTTCTCTGTGGGCGCCTGGTTCGGCACCCCGATATATATGAGCCTTGCGGGCACACCGGAAGGCAGGCAGGCGCTCGCCGACCTCGGCTTCCCCAGCGAGCTGACGACGACGGTAACCCTTTCCGGCTCGCAGCCGTCACTTCCGGGCACGAACGTGAACCTGCCGATCAACATCTACTCCTATGCCACCCCGCCCACATCATTTGCCCATAAGAACGCTGCCTCGAACTCGATCTCGGGGGCCTACAGCGGGCAGCAGATCGATTATATCGGGAACATCATCGTCACGAACCCGGGTGAGACCTTCTTCGCGTCCTTGTGGATCTCACAGGCAGCCCACAGCGACAGCAGCAACTCGGACAACTGGATCGGCGAGCTCTGGGGCTCGGGGGCGATACAGGTAGACTCTTCCTATATCCAGGGTGGCATCAACGGCTTCGGAGCGGGTCAGTTCACGGGCCTGGCCACCACGTCAGGCAACTTTTGGGGCCAGTTTGCCGGCCAATTCGACCCTGTATGGTATATGTCGTGGTTCACGCCGAACCCTTCCAGCAAGACAACGCTGTATTACTATAACGGAGAAAGCGTTGCAGAGGACGGATATTTCAAGGGCGTCTTCGACGGCAACGGGCCACTCTCTCTCTGGACAACGTCCGAGGCCCAGTCCCTCGATTTTCACTCGCTCGGTATCTACAAGAACAATGCAGATGTGCGCACAAGCCCCGCGCATGGAAGCCACATCTTCAGCGGCGAGATCTTTTCGATGAACTATACGAACAGCACGAACACCACCCTCGACGGCGGGGCATATTGGGGACAATGGGTCGGCATCCAGCGGGATTTCCCTAGTGATGGGGGTGGCGGAAAGAGCATCGGAGGATACCTGGGCGGGCTTGCTATCAGTCCCACAGGAAAGGTCAACGGGATCTTCGGGCGCTTTGGAGAGGTTGGAGAGGCATACGACTATGACAATGGCTGGTTCGACCCCATCAACGCTCAGTGGCAGGCAGGCGGCGAATGGTACGCGGTGGAACTCGGCACATCTTCTGTGGCGCCGGCGAACCTCACCTCCAATATATATAACCATACCTTCTATTACAATACCGGAACGAGCGGGGGAAACTTCGGCGGCTCGGGATACATCTACATGGCGCCGAGCCCGCCTCAGTGGGCAGAGAGCTCATGGATATCCGATTCGCCGTACGCCGGCCTCTGGACGACGGGGTTCTTTGGTTCCTGGTATGACCCGTCAGGCGGTACGGCAGGCTGGCAGTATGAAATACAAGGTGCAACCTCGGCAACGACAGATCTTGGTGTTCTTATTGCAGGCAACCCGTGGGCCGACAAAAAGTTCGAGGGCAATGCCGTCGGCTACTGGGCGAGCATCGAAGATATCACCGGTACGGGCGTACTCTCCGGCAGGGTGCTCGGCACCTTTGATCCAAGCACATATATGGCGGTCGGCATCGGAAGCTGGGTGGAGACGAAGAAGTTCCTCGAGCTGGCGGCAACAGAGGCAGGGAGAAACAAACTTGCCCAGATGCATATTCCCTGCGTAGAAGTGGGCAACGTTACGCTGATAGGCAGCGGGAACAATTTCTCCAACCTTTCGATGAACAACGTAAAGTTCTTTGCGCCGACGGCAGGCGGGAAGGCCACAGTCTGGGCAACAGGAAGTGTGGCCGGCACCTATACGGCGCCGCCGGCACTGAATACCAATATAGGGTTGAGCAGCGGCGCGGGAATAACTGCGGATTTTGCCTTCAAGAACTGGAACCCGGGAGGCAACGGCAAATGGATCGGCGCGGTTACGAACGGTGTTGGCGGTTTTAACGGCTCGACAAGCTTCCAGGGCGCAGCCGCCGGCACAGGCGCGACCTCCGGAGCAGGCACGATCTCAGGGACTGCGGCAGGGGTGGCGAAGTAACACTGGATACTCGATACAGGATACTGGTTGCTGGTCAGGTAGACGGAATAGACCAGTTCAAAGCGAGATAGTGCTCGGCAAGGACATGGATCGGTTTGCAGGTGAATATCTGCAAACCGATTCTTTTGTGGCCATTTATCCCGGATATTTCATCAATCCGGATGATTCCCCGCACCTTGCTGCGGGGTGATAGTATTCCCTCTCCCCTTGCGGGAGAGGGTCAGGGTGAGGGGGCATGATCATGTCGTTTCTATTCCCTGATTCCCCGCACCTTGCTGCGGGGAATTTATTGCCTTCAGGGTTGATACGGGTGTAAAAAGCACGTGAATTATTCAGACAAATATGATAAACAAGCAGTATCAAGATCGCGATAAAATTTTACGGAGGGATCGAATGAAACGTTTGTTCGTATTGGGTGTGTCGGTATTTTTTATTATATGTTTTTTGGGCATCCAGGATGTTTCAGCCCAGGCGGTGAAGGTCGGCGTCTTCGAGGTTCAGAAGGTCATGAGAGAGTCAAAGACGTTCGAAGGGTACCGCCAGGACCTTATGAGGGAGATCGAGGCAAAACGGAAACCGCTCAGGGACAGAGAGGAGTCGGCGAGAGCTACCGAACAGAAATTGAGGCAAGAAGGCGATAAGCTTCCCGTTAACGAGCGCAGGGCGCTTGAAGAGAGGCTTGCAAACGATGCGAGGGACATAAGGAGGCTCAGAGAGGATTTTGAGGTCGAGGTGCGGAAGCTGGACACGCAGCTCGCGCAGAAGGCCCTCGGCGTGATAAGCGGGGTGATCAAAAACATAGGGGAAAAAGAGGGGTACACGTTGATCTTCGAGAGGAGCGCAGCGGGCATCGCCTATTTCAAAGATACGATAGATATAACGGGGAAGATAATACAACAGATAAAATAACGTTCTTATTTTTCCGTCATCTGCACCACTTCTTTGGCTTCACACTCGATGATGATAGATTCCTCGCCCGCAGGCATCGACGATATACCGTAGATGCATACTGGCTCAGCCTTTCCTTTTACCGCTACCATGTCGAGCCCTGTTACCTTCAGATGACCGAGATCGCCTCCGTTGAGAAGGACGCGTATCTTCTCCAATGTTGATTGAGTGATGATGATATCGGCATCGTATTTCCTCGTGAGCCCCTCAACGCGGGCGCCGAGGTTCACGTTGTCGCCGATGACCGTATAGTCCATCTTTTTCCCTTCAGCGCCGATGTTCCCGACAATCACCTCTCCGGTATTGAGGCCGAAGCCCGCCGCAAGGGGCACCCTTCCTTCTTTTACCCACTTTTCCTGGAGCTCGGTGAGCCTTTGTGTCATATGGAGGGCGCACTTGATGGCAAGTTCTGCATGTTTTTCCTGCGGTAGCGGTGCCCCCCAGAAGGCGACGATCTCGTCGCCGACAAATTTATCGAGGGTCCCGTCCCATTGGAAGATGATGTGCGTCATCTCGCCAAGGTACTCATTGAGGATGGCAACGACCTGTTCCGGGGAATGTTTTTCGGAGAATGTCGTAAAACCGCGGACGTCGGAGAAGAGGACCGTCACCTCTCTCCTTTCGCCACCGAGCTTTGCGAGTTCAGGGTTCTTAATGAGCTCATTGACGACCTTTTCTGTTACGTAGCTTGAGAACATGCCCCGGATCTGCCGTGCGTACCTCTCTTCGGTGGCGTACCGGTAGGCGGTGATAACGAAATAGGTGATGAGGATATTGTTGCCCGAATAGCTCAGATCCATCCATAACCCTTTCGAGAAAAAGAGGTAATAACCGATCCCGTAGAGGATAACAATGAAGCCGAACGCGAAGATTGCGCCCACGATGGCCTTGATCCTCACGATGATAAGGGAAAAAAGAATTCCCGATATGAGGACGATGAAGACGTTCCAGATATTTTTGAGTTTGGAGATGAAATGATTATTCAGTATGGACGCCACAACGCTTGCGTGTTTTTCGATCCCCGGCATAGCAGGCGACGTGGGGGTAACCCTGAGATCGTATATGCCGACGGCCGTTGCACCCAGAAGGACAACCCTGTCTTTGATCATAGATGGTTCAACCTTGTTCTCAAGGAGATCTGTCACGGAGATTGACGGGATGGTCCTTTCAGGGCCGTAGTAGTGGATCAGTATCCTTCCCCAGAAATCGGTCGGTATGAAGTTGTCGCCGAGCTGTACCCCTTCCGCGGCCTGGAGGGTCAACGCCTCGTTGGGAAGGTCTCGATAGATCCTCGCAGCCTGGAGGTCAATGGAAGGGTACATCTCGCCGTTATATTCGATGGCGAGGGCCTCCCACCTCAGCACGCCGTCCTTATCGGGGAACATGTTGATATAGGCAAGGGCCTTAGCGCTTTGCGAAAGCTTTTTGACAGGGAGGAGGATGTTGCTCGCGCTCAGAGGCGGAAATATCTTGAAATTATCCGCCTTCCGGATCATCGGTATTGCATTATCGAAAAGGGTATCATCCTCGACCATTCTCGGTTCGCCTTTAAAGTCGAACACAATGGGGAGGATAATGTTCCCGGCCTTCCTGATCGACTTGGCAAGGATATCGTCGTCCTTTGACGGCTCGCTAAAGATGATATCTACGAGGACCACCCTTGCACCCATCCCGCTTAGCTTGTCAATGATGGCTGCGACCTTCCTCCTTTCCCAGGGCCACCTCCCATACTTTTCCAGGCTTTTGTCATCAATGCCCAATATTACAACCTCTTTCGGCGGCACGGTCTTGCCGTGGAGGTTGTAGCGGATGTCATAGAGGAGGAGTTCGAGGCGCTCGAAAGGAACGAACCGTATGATCGCAAGCAGAGAAAAAAGAAGCGTCAATCCAATCCCGATAAGCGTCGGAACGAGTACCTTTTTCATAGAGCTCCTTTTTCTATATTATCAAAAGAGTGAATAATATTGCAAAAGAAAAGTACATTTTATTGGTATAAAGAAAGTTATGTTTCGCCGGTAGGATTATGATATAATGCTGGCAACCGTGTGCGCCCGTAGCTCAGCTGGATAGAGCGTTGGCCTCCGGAGCCAAAGGCCCCGCGTTCAAATCGCGGCGGGCGCGCCAGTAAATCCGTAAGTCGTGAATCATAAGGCGAAAAGCTGTTCAACGTTTTTTAAATTCATACCTTCCACTTTTCTGTCCGGCCCATTCAGCCTCTCTGTTTTGTGTTAACATTGAACATAGAACATTGGACGGGCGTTATTTTCTCCTCACGCCTTCCGTCTAACGCCTTACGGTTTTAGCCAGCTATCAGCCGTGAGCCACCAGCTTGCTGTGCTCTATCTTGATGCACCTATCCATGAAGAAGGTGATGCCGTTCTCCTCGGCGAGCCTCTTCGCCTCTTCGTTGACGATGCCGAGCTGAAGCCATATGCATTTCGGCTTGATCCTGGCGGCCTCTTCGACAACAGGCAGCAGTCTGTCGGCCCTCATAAATATGTCAACGATATCGATGTTCTCCGGGATGTCGGAGAGGGTCTTATAGGTCTTCTGACCGAGTATGCTGTCATGACTGGGGTTAACGGGGATAATCCTGTAGCCCTGTGCGATCAGGTATTGAGCGACGATATTGCTCGGCTTCTCTGTATCCGGCGAAAGGCCGACGACAGCAATCACTTTTGATTGTTCGAGTATTTCTTTTTCTTTTGTTTCCTGGGATGTCATAAAACCTCCAAATCAGCTCATAGCCGATAGTTCATAGCTCAAACCAGATGAAACCAGATTCTGGATGCTTGAACTCGGTGCTGGTAAGATAAAAAAAACTATAAAAGCATCGGCGTAGGTCTGTTTACCAGAATCCAGTATCGGGTTTTCTATAAGCCATGAGCTGTTTTTTGCTACTTCAGCGCTTCAAGCGCTTTAAGGATGTTTCCCCCGCCGGTATGGACTTCCTTTTTGTCCCCGCTTCGTATGACGCAGGAAGGGGTTGCATTTATCTTGTCCTCTCTCAGGTAGCTCTGAAGCATGTTGAATACGGGCCTCACATCGAACGGCTTAAATCCGATGTTCTTGTTTCGGAGGAATGCCTCAAGCTTTCCCGGTTCGTTAATATTGGCCTTGGCAGCCTCAAAGAGAACGGCTCTCACTGCCATCGCGTGGCGCAGTTCCTTTTTCTCATTGAGCACGTAAAGAAAGTAACGGGCATAAAGCGCTGAATACTTGTAGACAGGGGTGTCAATGAACGTGACGCTGACGGCATTTTTTCCGACGAGGTCGAGGATAGGGTCTACTATCTTAGATTCGGAGGCGCCGCAGGGCCCGCAAAAATAATCGGTGTATAACCTCACATCTGTCTTTCCGATCCCGAATGTGAGAAGAGACATCCCTTCTGAGAATGCGCTGCCCGGCATAGTAAGGCCAAGGATCAGCCCGCAGAGTATACAGAATGTGCACGAAGCCCTTTTTGATCCCTTTTTCATGCTAACAAAATATAATGCAATGCATTTTTGTTTGTAAAGAGGAAAGATAAATACCGTCGGGATTTTGAACGTTGGAATGCTTGAATTTTTAGAATGTTTCGATATACTACCTACTATATACTATATGCGATCTTGCAGGGAGGCGCTATGACGGAAGTTGACACCTGGGGACGTGATCCGCAGGTCAGGTATATGCGTGAAGTCTTTGGCGGGATAGAAAGCGCGCAGAATGAGATGTTATTGAAGGTTTCTATCGACCCTCACGATGAACGGCTCCGGCGCTTACGCGAGGTAGCGCTGAAGCTCTTTGAAGGGACATGGGTGACGGCGATTCAGCGGGGCGTTGCAAAGAGCCGGGAAGATGCCGGGGCAGTATACCTCTTTTGCCTCGCACGGGCATTATCCATGAGGGGCATCGATGTCCCCGGAGAGGCATTGCCGAAAAACGGCGCAATAGAAAAATTTATGAAGGAGGTGCTGAAATGATCCGCCTGCGCCTCTTTGGCCGCTGCCGCATCTATCATGACCCCGTGTCGCCGGTGCTCAAGTCGCCGGCGCAGGTCGGATGGACAGCGTGGTTCCGCACCATTGATCTTGTGACCCCTCAAAAGCTGAAAGGCGAAGAGCTGCTGCGCAGGACCCGCGGCTGGTGGACCGTCGAGCCTGATGACATTGCCGATATTGTCAAACAACACGGCCGGTTAGTTGTTGGAGATAATGGAGAGCTGATGGTTGAGTTTGAAGATAAAAACGCAGCAGAAAATTTATCAAAGGCCCTTTCGGAAAAATTTGGCGGCCAGGTCCTTCTCTCTCCGTAAAGATCCGCCGTTACTCTATTCCTTCACAAAGAACTGCATCTTTATTCCGGCAACCTCGATAATATCGCCGTCCTTCAGATCGTAACGCTGCTCCACCTTGCTGCCGTTGACCTTGATCTCCTTCCCGCCGGATGGGGCAATGAAGTATCCCTCTTTCCGCCTGTTTATCAGCGCGGCAACCTTGGGTGCGAAAAGACCTTTTAAACGGATCAGTGCGCTATCATCCTTGCCGATGGTAGTGATCCGCTCCTTCAGCATGTATTCCTTCTGGTCAGTAGAGCCTTCGATGACGAGAAGCCCTCCGAGGACCTCCAGTTTTTCTGTTTGCGTAATGATCTTTTCCTGATCTTTAGGGCTTAAAAGTATCGTTTCGTCCATCGAGCGTGAGCGGATGTCGGTTTTTGTCTCTTCCGCCGGCTTTACGTCTGTGATGAACTCAATGGTGTGGCTTCCGATGAGGATTACATCACCATTTTTGAGCGCATGTTTGGCAATCTTTCTCCCGTTCACGAACGTTCCGTTGGTGCTGTTCAAATCCTCAAGGGTGTACGCGTCACCTTCTTTGAAAAGCCTGGCGTGAGATCCGGAGACGGCAAGGTTTTCGACAACTATGTCGTTTGTCTCCTTTCTGCCAATGGTGTACGTCTCTTGCTCAAGCTTAAGTTCCTTGATAACAGCATCTTTGAATTTGAGCAGAATTTTTGTCATAGGTCACCTCCTGAACCATTCTTTAAAATGTAAAAGACGGTAAAGCCATCCTTTCTTTTTCTCGATCTCTGCGATAATGACCGTGATGTTGTCCTTTCCTCCGTTCTGGTTCGCGCGGCTGACGAGATCTTCACATGCCATTGCGGGGTTGTGCAGTGTGTTGGCGATGGCAAATATCTCGTCGTCGTCGACCATGCCCGTAAGACCGTCGGTGCAGAGCACCAGCATATCGCCGTCGAAAAGGCTTATTTCGTCAAGATCGACCTCGACCTCAGGATGAACACCCAACGCCCTCGTGAGGACGTTCTTCATCGCCGACGCTTTTGCTTGTTCGCTTGAAATGATCTCCCGTTTTACCTGTTCCGATACAAAGGAGTGGTCGTCGGTAAGCTGCTCCATGCTGCCGGCCCTGATGAGGTAGACGCGGCTGTCGCCCACGTGAGCAATGCTTAGCCTGTTGCCCGTGATGAGTACCGCCGCAATCGTGGTGCCCATCCCGTACCACAGAGGATTATCCTTCGCTGCTTCGTAGATAGCCTGGTTGGCGAGGCGTATCGCCGAGCCGAGCCTGTTTGTCGGTTCCGACAGATCGTCCTGGTAAGGCCCGATCTGCAGCTGATGCCCTTCCTTAACCGCGTTGAAATAGTCTCTCATCATATCAACGGTGATCTTGCTGGCGACCTCTCCTGACGCATGGCCTCCCATGCCGTCTGCCACGACCAAAAGACCGTCATTTTCCGAGATGTAAAGATTGTCCTCGTTGTTCTTGCGCACTATCCCTACATCTGTCTTCCCGCTTATGACCAGTTTCATCCTTGTTCCCCGAGGGCCTCCATATATTTTGAAAGGTCATTCACAAGTTCCTTGCCGCGCTGGTAACGGAGGTCTTTTTCCTTGGAGAGCATTCGCATGATAATGGATTCACAGAATTCCGGCACATTTGGTACGATATCCCTCACGGGGGGCGGAGGAGTGTTGGTAATATTGTACATGAGGGTTGTAATGCTGTCCCCTCCAAAAGGCTTTTCTCCTGAGAGCAGCTCAAAGAAGACAACGCCGAGGGAGAAGAGATCCGATCGCCCGTCTACCTTCTGGCCGGATATCTGCTCCGGGGACATGTAGCTCGGCGTGCCCATAACCACGCCGGTCTGGGTTCTCGAGGTTGCCATTACCCTGGCAATGCCGAAGTCGGCCACCTTTATCTCGCCGTTTCTCAGTATCATAATGTTTGCCGGCTTGATGTCACGGTGAACGACGCCGTTCTCGTGCGCGTAATCAAGGGCAGATGCAACAGAAGAGATGATCCTTGTTACCTCTTTAAAGGGGAGAAGGTTTTCCTTCTGAGTGTATTTTGCAAGGTCGGAGCCGTCGAGAAGCTCCATCGCCATATAGGCGATCTCGTAATCCTCTCCCACGTCATATATGGTGACGATATTGGGGTGTGAGAGCTTGCCCGCTGCCTCAGCCTCGCGGAAGAACCTCTGCTTCAGCTCTGCTACCTGGTCTTCCTCGAAATCGTCGTACCGCAGCGTCTTGATTGCCACCTCTCTGTTGATGCGCGGGTCTTTGCCGAGGTAGACCGTTCCCATTGCGCCCCTGCCCAGCTCTTTCATGATCTCATAGCGGCCGAGCGTGGGCTTTGTTTCGGCGCCCTCGATAAGAACGGTCGCATCCTTTTTCCCGCCTGAAGGGCCGAAGATCACCGTCTGGCCTACGGATTTCAGCTTGTTGATCCTCTCGGAAATGTCCTTGAACTCTCCTGCCTGTTTGATATGTTCGTATGCGGCAACGGCCTTGTTGAACTGCCGTTTTCTCTCGAAATCGAGCCCGAGGTTATAGAGGAGATCTTTCACCGATTCGTCCTCGACAGGACACTTTCTGAATTTTTCAAAGGCCATGTCAAGCATGCCCTGGCCCTGGAAGGAAAGCCCGAGCATCTTGTTCGTCTCGACGCTGTCCGCCTCGACTCGCTCTTTGGCCCTTTCTGTGAAGAGGTAGCGGGAGGACACCGCCACGATGTAGCCGATGACAAGGAGCAATGCCGGGTACGTGACTTTGAACCAGTAGCCGTACTGCACAAGGAAAAACCAGCCGACTGCCGACCATCCGAGAAAGAGCGCTGCCGATATGATAGCGGTTATCCCTGCATGAAGCCTCGGCAGGCCGAGGGCAAGGAACAATCCGAAGAAGATCAATACCGCGAGCTCAAGGTAGAACGCCCAGGGAAGGCGCACGATATGGTTGTTGAGGAGGATGTTGTCTATCACATTCGCAACGAGGACCCAGGAGGGCATATTAGGTCCCGCAGGCGTGATGAAGGTCGTACCTATCCCGGTCGCATGGGGGGCGATGATAACAATCCTGTTCTTGAACTGCGTACCGGGAACCTTGTTGTCAATGATGTCCACAAAGGAGTACACAGGAAATCCCTTATTGAAGCTGATAAGCATCGAATTTTTCCCGAGCGTCGGGATGGTAAGGTTTTTGATCCGTATCGAGTTCGAAATGGCCACATCTTTGAGATTGTAGTTGAGATACCGGAGGGCAAGCTGCATGCCGAAAGAAGGAAAAAGCCTGTTGCCGAAATTGACAAAAAGAGGCTCGCCGCGTACAGCCCTGTCGCTGTCATGGACAACGTTGATGTGGCCCATCGCAGCGGTATGCGACGCGAAAGCGGCAATAGGAGGAATGATCTCCCTCGCGGCGAGAAAATGGTCCGGGTTTGTAACGCCTATGGAGTTGTTTTTGAGATATTCGGGCAGCTTGACCTCATCCCTCACCGGCATGGTGCTGAGGGTAAAGAAAAAGGGAAGAACGACCTTTTTGCTCGCCTCCATTGAAGACGATAAGGAGGTATCGTTATCGAGCCTTTTTTCAGCCTCCTTCAGCGCTTCATATAGCTCGCCAAACTGTTTGTTCTTTAGCCCCCCCGTCCCATCTTCAAGCTGCTTGAGGATCTCCTGCACCTCCCATAGCCCCTGGTTGGCATCGCTTTCAGAGTAGAGAAGATTGACGCCGATCACCTTTGCGTCGTAATTTTTCAGGGTATCGATCATCTCGGCGATATAGCTTCTCGGCCACGGCCATCGCCCCATCTTGGCGATGCTTATATCGTCGATCGCCACGATCGCCAAAGGGGCAGTGGTGGCCTTTGCGCGAAGATGAACGCCGAAGTCGTAAAAGCGGTATTCCAGTCCTTCGACAGGGCTCCACTTGAAGCAATAGGCTGCGATCGCCAGAAGCATGATGACGATCCCGATGATGAATTCCTTGCCGAATATGTCAGTAATCTTTTTCATGATGTAACCTCATCAAAAGGATAGCTTATAACCCTCCCAGATTTCATTATCTCAAAAAGATTCATGCATTACAACCAATTTTTTAGTTCTTTCTTTAAAAAATGCAAAAAAAAAGGGCAGCCGGAGAAGGCCGCCCTTTTCATTCGCTTTAGAGGTTGCAAAGTTTACTGTGGAGAAAGGCAGATGTGTACCGCCTCGTCCATCCGCTCGATGAATCTGAAATCCATATTCTCCTTGATGCTTTCCGGCACTTCTTCGAGGTCCTTTTCGTTCAGCTTGGGCAGGAGAACGCTTTTTATTCCTGCACGCTTTGCAGCCAGGACCTTTTGTTTAATGCCGCCCACCGGCAGCACGAGCCCGCGGAGGGTTATCTCGCCGGTCATTGCGACGTCGTTCCTTACGGGTTGATCGGTCAGAAGGGATACAAGGGATACGAGCATGGTCACCCCTGCCGATGGGCCGTCCTTTGGTATAGCCCCTTGGGGGACATGGACATGGAGATCGTTCTTTTCAAAAAAGTCTTCGGCGATCCTATAGTCATTCGCCTTGCTCCGGATATAGCTCAGCGCTGCCTGTGCGGATTCCTTCATCACATCTCCGAGCTGGCCGGTGAGCGAGAGGTTGCCCTTCCCCCTCATCTTGGTGGACTCAATAAAGAGGATGTCGCCTCCTGTCGGCGTCCAGGCAAGCCCCGTTGCGACACCGGAGTATTTTGTCCTTTCCGCCACCTCGGCGAAGAATTTAACGGGGCCCAGGTAGCCATGGATAGAATCCCCTGTAATGACCTGTTTTTCTTTTTTGCCCTGCGCCACATCTTTTGCCACTGACCTGCAGATCGCGGCGATCTCCCTCTCAAGGTTTCTTACGCCCGACTCTCTCGTGTAGGAACGGATGATCACCTTCAGCGCCTCATCCTCAAATTCGATCAGGTCTTCGTTAAGACCGTGCTCAGACCGCTCCTTGGGGATGAGAAACTGTTTCGCTATCATGAGCTTCTCCTCTTCCGTGTAGCCGGGCAGTTCAAGCACCTCCATCCTGTCCTTCAGCGCCGGCGGGACGGGATCGAGCATGTTTGCCGTAGCGATGAACATGACCTTCGAAAGGTCAAAAGGGACTTCAAGATAATGGTCGCTGAAAGACCAGTTCTGCTCAGGGTCAAGGACCTCTAGGAGCGCGCTTGATGGATCGCCCCTGAAGTCCATTCCTATCTTGTCTACCTCATCGAGCATGAAGATGGGGTTGTTGGAGCCTGCCTTTTTGATACCCTGGATGATCCTTCCCGGCAGCGCCCCTACGTAGGTTCTCCTGTGCCCCCGTATCTCTGCCTCATCCCGTATGCCGCCCAGGGAAATTCTCATGAACTTCCTGCCGAGGGCCCGCGCGATCGATTTGCCAAGGGATGTTTTGCCTACGCCTGGAGGACCGACAAAGCAGAGTATGGGACCCTTCATGTCGGCTTTCAATTTCCTCACCGCGAGATATTCGAGTATCCTCTTTTTGATCTTCACCAGGTTGTAATGGTCTTCGTCGAGGATAGTGTTTGCGCCGTCGATATCGAGATTATCCTCCGTTGCCTTGGACCATGGCAGCTCTGTAAGCCAGTCGAGATATGTTCTTGATACGGTATATTCCGCGGACATGGTGCTCATCTTCGAGAGCCTGTCGAGCTCTTTTTCGGCGATCTTGCGTACGTCGTCGGGCATCTTTGCCTCGATGATCTTTTTCCTTGCTTCTTCAACCTCGTTGAGCCTGTCGTCAGCGTCGCCGAGCTCTTTCTGGATGGCCTTGAGCTGCTCTCTGAGGTAGTATTCGCGCTGCGTCTTGTCGATGCCCTCCTTGACGTGGGACTGGATCTTGCTGCTCAGCTCAAGGGTCTCAACCTCCCTGTTGAGGAAGATCGTTACCTTTTTAAGCCTTTCCTTGAGATCTAATTTTTCAAGGATCTCCTGCTTCTCGGTGACGTTGATGTTGATGGTGGAAGCGATAAGGTCTGCAAGGTTCCCGGGGCTCTCTACCTTCGTCGCGATCTGCGTGAGTTCCGATGAAAGATAAGGGGCCATCTCGATCGCTTTCCTGTAAAGGTTTTTCAAATTGATGTACATGGCATCGATCTCGATGTCCTTAATATATTCTTCAAAGATAGGGAGCACCTTTGCACGGAGGTTCGGGTCCCTGTCTGTAAATTCTACCAGCCTGCACCTGCACAATCCCTGAACGACTACCCTCTGGCTTCCATCGACCATCTTGACCATCTTCATGATCGTTGCTACTGTGCCAACTGTATAGAGGTCTTCTATCTCGGGGTCTTCTATCTCGGGATTTTTTTGTGTTATGATTGCGATCATCTTGTCTTTGCTCATCGCATCGTCTACAAGGCGTATGGATTTCTCCCGGCCCACAATAAGCGGCATCACAAGGTCAGGGTAGGCTACGGTGCCCCGAAGGGGCAATATGGGGAGCTCGGCAGGGATAAAGATCCTGTCCTTTATGCTCTTGTCGTTTTTAAAACCAATTACCATTGATCCTCCTATTTTTTCACATCCTCAAATTCAGCATCGACGACGTCGTCATCCCTTTTCTGGCCGCCCTGGGAGGATCTTGTCTGTTCCTGCCCGGGGCCCTCCTGCGAGGTCGACTGGGCAGTCTTCTTGTATAATATCTCGGCAAGCTTATGAGAGGCCTTGGTCAGGTCTTCGATCGCCCTTTTTATCCGTTCAGCCTCGCCGCTCTTCAGGGCGTCTTTCGCGGGCCCTAATGCGTCTTCGATAGGTTTGATGTCTTCCGCAGACACCTTGTCTTTATTATCGTTTATGGTCTTTTCTGTCTGGTATATGATGTTGTCGAGCTGGTTTTTCTGGTTTATCTCCTCTTTCTTCTTTTTGTCTTCTTCGGCGTGCGCTTCAGAGTCTCTGACCATCTTTTTAATCTCTTCCTCGCTCAATCCCGTTGACGCGGTTATCCTTATGCTCTGTTCCTGACCCGTTGCCTGGTCTTTTGCCGATACGTGGAGAATGCCGTTCGCGTCTATGTCGAAGGTTACCTCGATCTGCGGTATGCCTCTTGGCGCAGGCGGCAGGCCGATGAGATGAAATTTTCCCAGGGTCCTGTTGTCGCGCGCCATCTCCCTTTCACCCTGAAGCACATGAATCTCTACGCTTGTCTGACTGTCTTCTGCAGTTGTGAATATCTGGCCCTTTTTTGTCGGGATCGTTGTGTTTCTCTCGATGATCTTGGTCATTACCCCGCCCAGCGTTTCGATGCCGAGAGACAGCGGGGTAACATCGAGAAGAAGCACGTCCTTCACTTCGCCTGCAAGGACACCTGCCTGGACCGCCGCACCGAGTGCGACCACCTCATCGGGATTGACGCCCCTGTGGGGCTCTTTGCCGAAAAATTCTTTCACTACTTCCTGTACCTTCGGTATCCTTGTGGAGCCGCCGACAAGCACAACCTCATCTATCTTGCCAGCTGTCAGCTTTGCATCTTCAAGAGCCCTTTTGCATGGCTCGATGGATCTTTGGATCAGGACGTCGGAAAGTTTTTCGAGTTCTGACCTTCTCAGCTTCAGGTTGAGGTGCTTAGGGCCAGCGCTGTCGGCAGTGATAAAGGGAAGGTTTATCTCCGTCTCGACCGTTGTCGAGAGCTCTATCTTTGCCCTTTCTGCAGCCTCCTTAAGCCTCTGGAGGGCCATCCTGTCCTTTGAAAGGTCAATGCCCTGGTCCTTCTTAAATTCAGAGATGATCCAGTCAATAACGTTCTGATCGATGTCATCGCCGCCGAGGTGGGTATCGCCGTTCGTTGACTTTACCTCGACGACGTTGTCCCCGACCTCCAGTATGGAAATGTCGAACGTGCCGCCGCCGAAGTCGTAGACCGCTATGGTCTCATCCTTTTTCTTGTCCAGCCCGTAGGCAAGCGCTGACGCCGTCGGCTCGTTGATGATGCGAAGCACGTTCAGGCCTGCAATTCTGCCCGCGTCTTTCGTTGCCTGCCTCTGCGAATCGTTAAAATAAGCCGGTACGGTCACGACAGCATCGTCGATCGTCTGGCCCAGGTATGCCTCCGCAGACTTTCTCAGCTTTTGAAGTACAAATGCCGATATTTCCTGCGGCGTGTACTGCTTTCCTCTTACCTCGACCCTCACGTTTCCGTCTTGGTCGCTGACAACCTTGTAAGGCACTGTCTTGATCTCGCCCTGTACCTCGTTGAATCTTCTTCCCATGAATCTTTTTATGGAAAATATGGTGTTCTCAGGGTTTGTGATCGCCTGCCTTTTTGCGGTCTGGCCGACGAGTATCTCACCGTCCTTTGTGAAAGCGACAACGCTCGGCGTCAGCCTGCTCCCTTCCTCGTTTATTATTACCTTTGGTTCTCCGCCTTCCATTATCGCTACGACGGAGTTCGTCGTTCCAAGGTCTATCCCTATAACTTTCTTAGCCATTTTCAATCCTCCTGATTGTATTCAAAACTAACTAAATATAATGCCCGGCCATGATGTTGTCAACGCGGAAACAGTAGATTTTTTAAGACTTTTAAGGCATTTATTACCGGCGCCTGTAAGCAAATGAGGCAAGGAAAATGAAGAAATCGAATACCCAATAAAACAGAAAAGGCAGGATCGCAGGTTGATTATTGGCAATTTTTATAAAAATATATCCCTGATCTTATCTTTTGCCTCTTTAACCTGCCCGTCGGAGAGCTTCAACCCTCCCTGCGTATATTCGGGCTCGTGGGTGATGCTGTAAATCCTTTCTTTGAGCACGGCCTGTTTCATCATGCCCGAAGGGAGCGCCGGGACGACCCCTACTGCCGCTGCCACGTCTTCAGGGAACTTTCCCGGGTCAGCGGTTTCGTATACCACTGACGGCCAGTCGTACTGACCGTTGAGGTAGATCTCGAGCGTTCTCCACCCGACCGCGCCATGGGGATCAAGGATGATCCCGTATTTCTCGAAGACGAGCTTCATCGTTTCATAATGGAGGGGATTGGTGACCCCCATTGAGATGATGTCTTTTCGCATGGAATCCATGTCAGGCATCCTGTCAATGATGCCGGGTCTTGTTACGTTCCCCGTAGCGGGGTCGCGTTCGTCGTACATGTGCCCGCCGTAAAAATCGATAAGGCGCACCAGGTTGCTTGGATGGGAAACGATCATTGCCGAAGACGGCGATTTGACGGACGGCCGCACGACATACCGCCCTGTTTCGAGGAAATCCGGGAATTCGGTATTTTCGTTCACGCCGGATATGATCTTTGCGACCGGGAGCCCCATCTGCCGGGCTATGACTGTCCCCATCATGTTGCCGAAATTGCCGGAGGGGACGCTCGCTATGAAAGGTTCATCATCAACATCGATCTTTGAGTATGCGTAAAAAGGGTAAACCGCCTGCGGCAAAAGCCTTCCAAGGCTGATCGAGTTCGCTGATGTGAACCGTTCGCCGTCATGGAAAAGTCCTTCGGCAAATCCTCTATCTCCCAGAATGTTTTTCGCAAGCGCCTGGCAGACGTCGAAATCTCCGTTTACCTCGAAGGCGTAGATGTTGCCCCCCAGGGTTGTCATCTGCCTCCGCTGCCCCTCGCTGATGGAGCCTTTTGGGAAAAAGACGACATTGTCCACGTTGTCAAGGCCATAGAGGGCATCTGCAACAGCCCCTCCCGTATCTCCGCTTGTGGCAACGATCACGACCCTTTTGAGGCCTCTTTCGCCAAGAAAATAGTTAAGCGCCCTGCCGAAAAAACGGGCTGCGTAATCCTTGAAGGAATATGTCGGCCCCTGCGTAAGCCACATGATATAAGTCCTGCCGGTTACGCGCTGCACTTTCGTGGGAATCTTGTCTTCGCGGTATGCATCGTCGAGGAGGTCCTTCAGTCTTTCAGCGGGTATTTCGGAACCGAGGAAGGGGTAGAGGACCTCAAAGGCGATCTGTGCGTAGGGCATAGGGCGCATAGCCCTGATGCGTTCCGGTGCAAGGGTCGGGACGTCCTTACGGGCGACCATATAGAGCCCGTAGTTGGACGCCATGCCCTTGAGGAGCGCCGTTTCAAAATTGACCCGCTCGTCATAGTTGTTCGTGCTGTAGTAGGTGATTGTCCCCATGGCGCCTAAAGCATAACGGATGCGCTGCCTTTTTGCAACACAATGATACCGCTCCCCGCAGCGCGCGGGGCATCTATCTTCCCTCTCCCCCTGCGGAAGAGGGTCAGGGACGATGAAAGTAGTGTTGTGCAAGAAGACATCCCCTCTCCCCCTGCGGGAGAGGGTCAGGGACGATGAAAGTAGTGTTGTGCAAGAAGACATCCCCTCTCCCCCTGCGGGAGAGGGTCAGGTAGAGGGTGGGATAAGAGATTTATTTTATTTACAGGGATTATTGTGATATAACTGCTTAATATGACAGGAATCAATCGACCCCAGCTGCAAAAGGAGTCGCTGATAGCTTTCATAGTGATCTCCTGTGCCTGCATATTCTGCCTGACCGATGCAGAGGCAAAGAACTGGGCCCGATATTTCGGTGACGAAACGCGATCGTACTATTACGATAAGGATAGCATTACCTATCCCTATAAAAAGAAAAGGGTTTTTGGCTGGGTCACAGATAAAGACACGACCGGCCTCTGGGTCAAGGTGACCGATCGTGATAAGGAGCCGCCCGACACGGATGCAGAGATGTTCCAGCCCGACGAGAACATTGTCTACGTCGAGGTTACCTGTCCGAAAAAAGAGGTCAACATTAAGGATAATGTCCCATATGATATGCAGAAGGGCAGGATGAGCTCGCGCATCGTTATTCCCGACGAGAAGATCCTTCGGGGAATAGAGTCAGGGGACGCGAAAGAGGCGCTGGTCAGCACGATCTGTCGATAAATAATCCGGAACCGTTCAGGGATGTCACAATAGGGAGTTATGTATGAAAAGAGGATCCTATGTTGCTCATTGTTTAATATGGCTGTTCACGATATGTCTGCTTTTGTCCGGGAATGTATTTTCGGCGGGGCTGATCTTCAAGGATGGGCAGTATTCATTCCAGACGCTCCGGGCGCTTGGTTACGCCGTAAGCGGAGGCGCAGACATTGGTGAAATGCTCAACACGGTTTATGCTGTCAAGGAAGGAGACGATGAAAGCTGGTACCGGGAGTGGTTGAAAACCGCGGAACAACGCGAGAAGGCCGGGGATGAATTTCTTGCAAGAGGCAAAATAATCAGTGCGAGACAGGAGTTTTTCAAAGCCTCCAACTATTACCGGACGAGCGAATTTTTCCTCCATACCATGCCGGACGATCCACGCATAGTATCGGTTTGGAAGAAAAGCCGGGACAGCTTCCTGAAGGGCGCCAAGCTGGCCGATCACCCCATCGTACCTGTCTCAATCCCCTTTGAAGGCGATACATTGCCCGGATATCTTTGCCTCGTTGACGCATCCGGCGCCAGAAGGCCTTTATTGATCGTTCAGACGGGTTTTGACGGTACAAAAGAGGAGCTCTATTTTGCGACTGCTTACTTTGCAGTCAAGCGGGGCTACAATGTCCTTCTTTTTGAAGGGCCGGGCCAGGGAGAAATGATCCGGATACAGAAGCTGCCTTTTCGGCCCAACTGGGAAACGGTCATAACGCCTGTAGTTGATTATGCAATGAGCCTGAAGGAGGTCGATGCCAAGAGGATCGCCCTGATGGGCATAAGTTTTGGCGGTTACCTTGCGCCCCGGGCCGTCGCGTTTGAAAAGAGGATCAAGGCGTGTATTGCCAACGGCGGCGTATACGATTTTCACATGACCGCTCACTTGACACCGGATCTGGAGAAGTACCTTGATACCCGGGAAGGCGCCGAAGAAATCGACAAGGACATATATGCCAGAATGAAGACAGATCCCTCATTCAGATGGGTTATGGCCAATGGCATGTTTACCTTCCATGCCGGATCTCCAAGCGCATGGCTTAAAATGACAAGGCCTTATACCATGAAGGATGTTGCAGCGAAGATCGCCTGCCCTATCCTTATTGTAGATTCCGAAGGGGATAAGGATATGCCGGGACAAGCAAAAAGGCTTTATGATGCCCTTACGTCTCCCCGGAAAGACTTTATGCTTTTTACAAAGGAGGAAGGGGCTGAAGAGCACTGTCAGATGGGGGCGATCCTGATATCGAATGCGCGTATTCTTGACTGGCTCGACGACATCATGGCAAGGGACAATGTAAGGTGAGGGAGGAGGAAGGATAATGGATAAGACATTTAAAGCTACAGATATCCGGATAGGTTTCCACCCTGAAGGCTATCGTATCGACAAGACAGCCCCGCCGATAAATTTTTATACAAAATGGCAAATTACGCCTGAAGGCAAATGGATAGACCCGAAGCCTGTATGCTTTGATTCAATGCCGCAGGAAGGATGGTATAAAGAGGAGCGGAATGGCAAGGATAGAAGCATTTGAAAGATATAGCGACAGATACGATGAATGGTTCGAAAGAGACCGCGATGTCTATCGTGCTGAGCTGGAGTAATGCGCCAAGTAGCGCCTCCTTCCCCGGTGGAGAGTTTGGAGGTAGGTATTGGTTCAGGCAGATTCGCTGTTCCTTAGCAACGCTTTTCGCTAGGCCATCGGCCTGAGGACGATGATGCCCGGTTTTGTTGCGATGTAGCGCATGAAGCCCTGGTCCGTGACCTGGCGGACTCCTTTGGCAGAAGAGGCATGCCGGAGATAAAGCACGCCGCTCTTTCGGATGAAGATCCCCACGTGGGTCACGTCGAGCCCCGGCGCATCAGTGTAGATCCCTATATAATCGCCCGTCCTGAGGCTGTCTGTGGTCTCGCTGTTGATGGTATCTGCCGGGATGTAAGATAATGTTCTTAAGGCGGGCGCAACTCCCTTCACGAACAGCGTGCCGTCCTCTTTCCGGTTCAGCATCTTTTGAACCTTTCGCGACCAGAAGGGCGAGAACTGACCGGTAACATCTTCAATAAAATTTTCATTATATCGGCGCCAGTCGGTAAAGAAATGGTTTCTGGCATGATGGGAGACCGCTCCATCCCGGTAGCGGACCTTTACGAGGTTCTCTTTAAATGCGCCGAATGACGGTGAACGCCGCATTGCCTCGATGTAATCGAGAAGGGTAAAGCAATCAACCTCGTGGAGATCGACGACAAAGACCTCCGGCTCCCGCGCATCGCCTATAAGCGTGCCTTCCCTGTATGGGGTGCCGAGAAACTGCCTTGAAAGAAATTCTATCCTCTCCCCCGCATCCGCTATCCCTGATCCTTCGGCGATCAGCCGGTCGAGCCTCTCTTCGGTCCATTTGCCGAGCACTATCTTTTCGTTCATACTGTTTCAATCATATATTCACGGATCGAACCTGTCAAGCAGAGAGAATGCTTTGAACATAGGCGTTGACACACCTTTGTTTTTCTTTTACGATGATAATGATGCGGGTATCTTAGGCAGGCTGCTTGAGGAAAGGGCAACGCATGAAAGGAGCGTCAGGCGCCTTGGGGTAAAAGACCTCCATATACAACTCCGGGATTTGATCTTTCCTTTGTCGAGGACAATGGATATGATGAGCCCTGCCGTGGGGGAACACAACCTCTTAGTGGCATATTTATCGTTGCGCCTGTGTGAGGCTTTGGGCTTTTCGCCGGAGATGAAGAGCGCCCTGTGTATTGCAGGCGCGCTTCACGACATAGGGGCTTTTTCGCTTCAGGATAGACTCGATCTCCTTGATTTCGAAGAAACACGTTCAACCGAGCATTCTATGGCGGGATACCTTTTGCTGAGAGGCTTCAAGCCTTTTGAGGGCATTGCGACAATCATCAGGCACCACCATCTCCCATGGAGGTCAGGAGAGGGCAGGTTTTGCGAAGGGCAGCCGGTTCCCGAAGGCAGCCACATAATCCACCTTGCCGATCGCGCAGCAGTTTTAATATCGAAGGATAGACCGGTGCTGAGCCAGGTGCAGGCTATATACAACAAGATAGAAAAACAAAAAGACGCCGTCTTTGTTCCTCAATATGTTGATGCGCTGAAGGCTCTCACAGTTAAAGACTACATCTGGCTCGATATAGCTTCCGGTGCGATGGAATCAGTACTGTATAAGAACATAGGAACCGATATGGCACAACTGGACGTTAATGATCTGCTTGAGTTCTCAAAAATTATTTGCCGTATTATTGATTTTAAGAGCCACTTTACGGCTACGCATTCGAGCGGGGTTGCCGCTGTCGCCGTTGCCATGGCAAAGTTAGCCGGTTTTTCCGAGGAGGAGTACCCGCTCTTTGCGATCTCTGCTTGTTTGCACGATCTGGGCAAGCTCGCCATCCCCTCCGAGATCCTTGAAAAGCCTGGAAAGCTAACCCCTGAAGAATGGGACATCATGCGCTCCCATGTTTATTATACATACCGTGCGCTTGCACCGATCGAGTCTTTGCATACCGTTGCAACCTGGGGAGCGTTTCACCAGGAAAGGCTTGACGGCAGCGGCTATCCGTTCTCTTACGCGGCAGGAGATCTTAACTTTGGCACCAGAATCATGGCAATGGCAGATGTTTTCACGGGCATAACCGAAGACAGGCCATACAGGAAAGGGATGAGCAGAGATGAGGCCGTGGCTTTGCTGAAAGGCCTTGCGCGGGACAACAAGCTGGATAAGAAGCTTGTTGATCTGTTGATGAGCAATTATGAGGAGGTCAACGACGTCCGCGTTGCCGCCCAGGAACAAGCTGCGAATGAGTACAGGGAGTTCAGGGAAGCGCTAAAAACGGGGCTGACCCCATTGTAAGCATACCTTTTTTGCAACCTTGCGGAAGTGCTGCCCATAGATCATGAGAGTGATAGCCTCAGTAAAAGATCTTCGATAGAACAGCAGAGTTTTGATGAAAAGCCGCCAGTAGTACCACTGCGTCTTGCCGTTGCCCAGGATCCCGATATAGAGGATAGATCTCAAAAGGGCTTTTATCTGATCTTTTGCGATCCTCTGTTTTCCCTGAGGATTGTGATATCGCAGAAACTGGGAGATCCGCTGGTAATAGAGCCTTGGGCTGTATATGGTTTTAATGATCCTTTGATACCCCTCGATCAGCTTCATTTTATCCATTTTAGAGACAAAGTTGATGCTTCCGTCCGTGTTGTCACCGGAGGCATTCAGCTCGAGGCGGTTTTCATTTTTCAGTCTGTGCCACAATTTCGTATTCGGTAAGGCGTTCAAAAGCCCTACCATGGCCGTTACCACGCCGCTTTCCTGGATGAACTTTATCTGCCTTCCAAAGATGCCCTCATCGTCGCTGTCAAACCCGACAATGTAGCCCCCCATGACCTCAATGCCTGACGATTGAAGTTTTCTGATGGTGGCTGTCAGGTCGCGCCTGCAGTTTTGATCCTTTGAGCACTCTCGCAGGCTCTCTTCGTTCGGCGTCTCCAATCCGATGAACACCTGCTTGAACCCGGCCGCAACCATGAGGCGAATGAGCGTTTCGTCGTCAGCGATATTGATTGAGGCTTCGGTGAAGAAATGAAAGGGGTAATCGTGAATCTTCATCCATTCAATTACGCGCGGCAGCATCTTCTTCACGGCAACCCGGTTGCCGATAAAGTTATCGTCTACAACAAAAATACTGCCCCGCCACCCCCTGTCATAGATCGTTTGCAACTCGTTCAGAAATTGCTCCGTGCCCTTTAACCTCGGCGTGCGGCCATACATGGCGGTAATGTCGCAGAATTCGCAATTGTAGGGACACCCCCGTGAATACTGGACCATAAGGGAAGCATAGTCCTTGATTTCTATCAAGTCCCAGCTGGGAACGGGCGTCATGGATAAGGGCGGGAAGCCGGACGACCGATACACCTTTTCGGCTTTGCCCTGAGCGAGATCTTCCAGGAATTCAGGCAGTGTGAACTCTGCCTCATTCAGGATGAGGTGGTCGATGAGCGGCAGGTATTCTTCTTTAGCGCCGTTAAAAAGGGGCCCTCCGGCCACGACCTTTTTCCCCATACGGCGACACTCTCTGAGGACTGCGGTAACAGACTCTTTTTGCACAAGCATGGCGCTGATAAAGACATAGTCCGCCCATCGAAGATCGCCGTCTCTCAGTTTGTGAATGTTCAGGTCCACGAGACGAATGTCCCATTCTTTGGGAAGGAGCGCCGCCACGGTCAGCAACCCAAGGGGAGGGAAAGCGGCCTTTTTAGAGACATACTTCAAGGCATACTTGAAACTCCAGAAGGTGACGGGATATTCGGGATAGATGAGGAGCGCTTTCACAATATTCTCGCTTTTCAGGCTTAGATCCTTTATTCAGCTTTTGCAAGCTGCTAAAGTCTTTGTAGATTATTATAACACATTGGAAGCAGGATTACTAACGTGAAGCTAACATGAAGACACAGCTATGCACATGGCGCAACGGCGCTCAAACTGTTCAATCCGGATGATTCCCCGCAGCTTGCCGCGGGGTGACACTGTTCCATCTCCCCTCCGCGGGAGAGGGTAGGATGAGGGTACAAACTGGTCATGCTGCTTTGGTAAAAAAAACAAACGACACGGAAGCGCGCTGCGGAATTTTTGTTTGAGAAATTATACAGGACGGTTTATATATAACTATGCTGGGCACTTTCATAAATGTCGGGACAGTCATACTCGGGAGCCTTATCGGTCTTGCGATCCACGCGAGGCTTCCCGAGCGATTGACCAAGATTGCCTTCCAGTGCATCGGGTTATTCACGGTCTTTCTTGGTTTTACCATGGCAGCGAAGACGAACAATTTTCTTGTGATGATATTCAGCATCGTCCCGGGCTCGATCATCGGAGAGCTGATCGGCATTGAAAAACATATGGACAGGCTGAGCGAGCGCATAAAGCATAAGATAGGGTCAAAAAACAAGAGCTTCTCGGAAGGGTTTGTTACTGCCTTTCTCCTGTTCTGCATGGGCTCTATGACCATTCTCGGGGCCATCGAAGAAGGGCTCGGGGGGAGGCCGAACCTCCTTATTGCGAAGGCCGTCCTCGACGGGTTCAGCTCCGTTGCGCTTTCAGCCACGCTGGGCCTCGGAGTCATCTTTTCCGTGCTGCCGCTATTGGTCTACCAGGGAGGGATTACGCTCTTTGCCGCGTCGCTCCAGCAGTTCTTCACGACCCCGCTGATAAACGAACTGAGCGCAGTAGGGGGGTTGCTCCTTATCGGCCTCGGCATCAACATTCTGGAGATAAAAAGGCTGAACATCCTCAATATGCTTCCCAGCCTCGTTATCGCCGTTATTCTGGCTTATATCTTCCTGTGACCGCCCGGAGGCCAGGCCTCTGAAGCCCAAGCCGGATGCATGACCCGGGTACGACGGGAGAGGCGTAAACATTTATGGCTAAACTGCCGGTGCGGATGATCGATGACAGTTTCGAGACGGCAACCTTCTTGAGCAGGCCGAACAGGTTTGTCGTTGAGTGCGGGATTCACGGAAAACCCTTCAGCGCCTATCTGCCCAATCCGGGGAGGTTGTGGGAATTGCTTGTCCCCGGATGCAGGCTCTACGTAAAGAGGAATTCCCCCTCGGTCATGATGCCTTACACCGTTCTGGCCGTTGAAAAAGAGGGGAAACCAATCCTCCTCCACACCCACATGACAAACGATGTGGCCGGGGTGCTCCTGAAACGGAAACTCATACCAGAGTGGGAAGATGCAGAGGTCGTGAGACGGGAGGCCGCATTCGGCGAGAGCAGGTTTGACTTCCTCCTCAGGCGGGGCAGACAGGAGATGGTCCTTGAGGTAAAGAGCTGTACGCTTTTCCGGGAGAGGCTTGCCATGTTCCCTGACGCCGTCACACGGCGGGGAAGCCGCCACCTGCTTGGGTTGAAAAGGCTTTCAAAAGAAGGCCTGCAGGCAGGCGTCCTCTTTATCGTCCATTGGCCGCACGCCGAATACTTTATGCCGGAGCACCATACAGACCTCGAATTTGCCCAAAACATCCTGAAGGTGCACGATAGGGTAGACATCAAGGCTGTCTCCGTCCGATGGAACCGCGACCTTTCCATAGATGGCACGGTCAGGGAACTCATCATCCCCTGGGAAGCGATAGCAAAAAAGACAAAGGACAGCGGGAGTTACATCGTCATCCTCTATCTTGACACAGACAGCCGTATCGAGATAGGCGGGCTCGGCATGGTACCTTTCAGGAAGGGTTATTACCTCTATGCAGGTTCCGCGAAGAAAGGTCTCGCAAAAAGGATAGAACGCCATCAGAGATTAAGGAAGAACCTCTTCTGGCATATCGATTACCTGAGAGAAAAGACGTCCTTCTGTAAGGCCTTGCCGGTTCGCACATCAGAGGACCTCGAATGCGCAATGGCAGCGGACTTAAGAAAGATAGCAGGCTGGTCTGTGAAGGGTTTCGGGTCATCCGACTGCCGGTGCGAAAGCCACCTCTTCGGGATGGAGAACGATCCAATGCAATTGCCGGCCTTCATCGATATGCTGTATGATTGGAGGATGGGAAGAATAGAAAAGGAACTGACACGGGAATGTTCAAAATTCAAAAAATAGGCAATCTTGTTATCGACCTCCACACTCATGGCATCGGTGGATACGATACGCGAGGCGCGACGCCGGAAACGATCCTGAAGATCGCCGCTATCCATAATCGCCACGGTGTTTTCGCTATTCTTCCCACGATTTACCCCTCCTCCATCGAAGAGATGCGCGCCGATATGGCAGCGGTGAGGAAGGCAATGGCAAAGGAACGTTTGGCGTTCGGAGTTCGGCGCAACCGGCAACGCGCTGCTATTCCCGGTATTCATTTGGAGGGTCCCTTTCTGAATCCGGCCCGGTGCGGGGCGCTCAATAAGGCCGCGTTTCTTGAGCCGACAGAGAGAAATTTCAGAAGGCTCATCGATGGATTTGAAGATATTGCAAGGATTATTACCGTTGCGCCTGAGCTGAAAGGGGCGGCAAAGCTGATCAAGGCCATGGCTGATATGGGGATCATAGCGAACATGGGCCATTCAGACGCTACCTATACGGAGGCCGAGGAAGGCTTTAAGGCAGGGGCAAGGGGCATCACTCATATCTTTAATGCCATGCGGGGCTTCCACCACAGGGAGCCTGGCATCGCCGGGTTCGGCCTGCTGAATAAGGAGGTCTACATTGAGGTCATCGCTGACCCCTTTCATCTTGATAAAAAGACGATCGAACTGATCTTTCAGATCAAAGATCGCAAGAAGATCATCCTTGTCTCAGATACGGTAAAAGGCTCAAAGAAGGCGTTGGCACGAAAGGGCGCCAGAAGCAGGAAAGGGATGTTGATGGGCGGCTCAATGACCGTCGCAGAATCTGCACGGAGGCTCATCAATATGGGATTCAACGAGAAAACCGTGATGAACTGCATCAGCAGGAACCCGGCAGTCTATCTGTCGGCTATAGCTGCGAGCTATGGACTATAAGCCACACTGCACGCTGATTTGCATTGACTATCAGCGTGATTTTGATTAAAATATATGCTTCTATGTTCGAGAAATTACAGGAAAGATTAGAAGCAACCTTCAAAAAGCTGAGGGGCTACGGAAAACTCACCGAGGACAACATCAAAGAAACTCTGAGAGAGGTGAGGGTCGCACTCCTTGAGGCAGATGTCAACTTCAGGATAGCCAAAGAATTCCTCGAAAAGGTTAAGGAAAAGGCGCTGGGCGAAGATGTGCTGATGAGCGTCACGCCCGGGCAGCAGTTCATTAAGATCGTATACGACGAGCTTTGCGAGTTGCTCGGAGCGACCAACAAACCCCTCGACGTATCGGGGTCTCCGCCCGTGTCGATCATACTTGTAGGGCTTCAGGGGTCAGGAAAGACAACCACGGCAGGGAAGCTAGCCCTTGTCCTTAGAAAGAAGGGCAGAAGGCCGCTCCTTGTGCCCTCAGATATTTATCGCCCCGCCGCCATCGAACAGTTGACGAAGGTGGGAAAGCAGTTGAATATCCCGACATTTGCGGTGCCGCAGTTAAAGGAACCGCTCGCGATATGCAAAGAGGCAAAGGCGTACGCCATGAAGAACGGCTTTGACACGATGATCGTTGATACCGCGGGCAGGCTGCATATTAACGACGAGATGGTCAACGAGCTCGTAGACCAGAAGAAGTTTCTCAATCCAAGGGAGACGCTCCTTGTGCTCGATGCGATGACGGGGCAGGATGCGGTAAGCATTGCCGGGACATTCGACGCAAAGCTCGGTGTCGACGGCGTCATACTTACCAAACTGGACGGCGACACGAGAGGAGGCGCTGCGATCTCCATTAAGGCCGTTACGGGGAAACCGATAAAATTTATCGGGATCGGCGAAAAGTTTGACGCCCTTGAAGCATTTTATCCTGAAAGGATGGCATCCCGTATACTTGGGATGGGGGATGTTGTCTCTCTTGTCGAGAAGGCGCAGGAGGTATTCGATGAGAGGCAGGCAAAGGATTTAGAGAGGAAGCTGAGAAAGGACGAGTTCACGCTGGAAGATTTTAAGGATCAGATAAAACAGATGAAGAAGCTTGGATCGCTCGAATCCATAGTCACGATGTTTCCCGGTTTTAACAAGGTCAAAGGTATGATAAATTTTTCTGAGGCAGAAAAGGACATAAAAAGGGTCGAGGCGATTATCAATTCGATGACGATGAAGGAAAGGGCGCACCCGAATATCATAGACGGGAGCAGGAGGGTGAGGATATCAAAAGGAAGCGGCACAAGCGTCAACGATGTCAACAACCTCCTGAAGCGTTACATGGAAGCGCGCAAGATGATGAAAAAGCTTACAAAAGGAGGCATGAAAGGCCTTCAAAGACAACTATTCATGAGGTAAGGAGGTGGAAATTGGCTGTTAAATTCAGATTGTCCAGGTTCGGATCGAAGAAAAAACCCTTTTACAGGGTCGTTGTGGCAGATGAAAGGTCTCCCAGAGACGGCAGATTTATTGATAAGGTGGGATCCTATGACCCCTTAAAAGACCCTGCCGAGATAAAACTTGACAGGGAAAAGATAAAGTCATGGCACCAGAAAGGGGCAAGGCCCACGAAGACGGTAGAAAATCTGTTCAAAAAAGAAGGGGTTCTCAGTGAGCTAACACAATAACTTATGGAGGTGGGGCGTGTTGAAGGAGTTAATAGAGTATATTGCGAAGGCGTTGGTGGATAACCCGGATCAGGTAAAGGTTTCAGAGATAGAAGGCGAAAAGACATCAGTGATAGAACTGAACGTCGCTAAAGACGACCTGGGAAAAGTGATCGGCAAGCAGGGTAGAACGGCGAGGGCAATGCGGACCATCCTCAGCGCCACTTCGACGAAGGTAAAAAAGAGAGCGGTGCTGGAAATCATAGAGTAATGAGATGGGTCCCTGTCGGCAGGGTACTGTCAATACACGGTATTAGAGGCGAAGTAAAGTTTCATTATTACAATGAGGCAAAGGAAGAGTTTCTCCGCTATAGCTCGCTCTATACCAAAAAAGACGATTCGATCATAGAGATAAAGCCTGCGAGCATCAGGTCCCATAAAAATCTCTTTTTGATACGGTTTATAGGCCTGGAAAGCCCGGAGGAGGTTTCTTTTCTCGTCAAAAAAGAATTGCTTGTGCGAGAGGGAGACCTCCCCCGGTTGGACCGCGACGAGTATTACGACTACCAGCTTATAGGGTTAAGCGTTGTAAATTCTGCAGGCGAGGAGATCGGCAAGGTAAGAAGCATGTTGCATACGCAGGCAAACGACATACTTGTTGTTTCAGGAAAACAGGAGATCATGGTGCCGATGATCGAAGGGTACATCATCGAGATCGACCTTGAGCGTTCTTTCATAAAGATAGAGGAAGGCCTGGTTGTCCCATGATCTTTACCATCCTGACCCTTTTTCCTGATATCTTCCATTCCCCCTTGCAGGAGAGCATAATCAAAAAGGCCTTTGATAAGGGGCTGGTAAGCTTCAACATTATTAACATCAGGGATTTTGCAGCCGATGTCCATAAGACCTGCGATGACAGGCCATACGGCGGCGGACCTGGGATGGTAATGAAGATCGAACCGATCTATCGTGCTATGGAGCTTGTTGAAAGCATATACGGGAGGCCCAGATATGTGTTTTTGACCCCCCAGGGGCGGCCGTTTGACCAGGCAACTGCAGAGAGATACGGAAAGCTTGCCCACATATGTTTTATATGCGGCAGATACGAGGGAGTTGACGAGCGGGTAAGAGACTGTATAGACGAAGAGGTCTCGATCGGCGATTATGTGCTTTCCGGAGGTGAGATACCTGCGCTGGTATTGATCGACGCAGTATTAAGGAACATACCCGGCGTCCTCGGGAATGAAGAGTCGGTTGCTGATGAGAGCTTCAAGGAACCCCTTCTTGAATACCCGCAGTACACGAGGCCCGAGGTATTTCTGGACATGGAGGTGCCGGCGGTGCTCCTTTCCGGAAACCACGAGGAGATAAGGAAGTGGAGGCGGAAAGAGGCGATCAGGAAGACGCTTCTGAAAAGGCCGGACCTTATGGACAAGTTCGCCCCGACAAAAGAGGACGGGAAATTTATCAGAGAGATCATGGAGGAGTTCCCTGAGTAGCGTAAGTATTGCAGTGGTACATTACCCGGTCTATGATAAAAACGGTAGGATCGTGGCTACAAGTATAACAAATCTGGAGATCCATGATATTGCAAGATGCTGCATGACTTTTGGCATTGACTTGTGCTATATTGTAACACCTTTGCCGAAGCAAAGGGACATTATGGAGAAGCTTATAGGACATTGGACAGAAGGGTACGGCGCCAGGTACAACCCGGCAAGGGGCGAGGCGCTGCAGCGCGTGAGGATCATGAACACCGTCGGCGCAATGATCGAAGATGCAAGCTCAAAAAGAAGACCCTTTGTAGTGGGAACCTCTTCCAGGGAGCAAAAGGAGAGGTCGATAACATACCGGGAGCTTCGCGAGCTTGTGGAAAAGGGGAACGACCCCTCCCTTATTCTATTCGGAACGGGCTGGGGCCTGTCCCGTGAAGTAGTGGATATGTGCGATACAATGCTTGTGCCAGTAAAGGGAAGCGGAGATTACAACCACCTGTCGCTGAGGGTTGCGATAGGGATAATTCTTGACAGAATTTTTTGCCGGAGAGGAGGATATGATGAATGAGATGGTAGATATGATCGAAAAGGAACATATGAGGCTTGATCTGCCTGAAATTAACGTCGGTGACAACGTCAAGGTATATACGAGGATTTTTGAAGGTGACAAAGAGAGGATCCAGGTTTTCGAAGGTCTCATCATCCGGAAAAGAGGCGGCAACACAAGGATGACCTTTACGGTAAGAAAGGTCTCCTATGGCGTCGGCATCGAGAAGACATTCCCCAAACATTCACCGCTCATCGATAAGATCGAAGTAACAAGCAAGAGCAAGATAAGAAGATCAAAACTGTACTATTTGAGAAACCTGAGAGGCAAGGCGGCGAAGCTTAAAGAAAAAAGGGATTGATGCGCTGCCGTCTTAAAGGCCTCGTGGGGGGGATTGACGAGGCAGGCAGGGGGCCTCTCGCCGGGCCTGTCGTCTCTTCCTGCGTGATATGGAATGGATTGCCGGAGAGTAAGTGCGGCGTCGCGGATTCAAAACTGCTGACGGAAAAGCAAAGGGAAGAACTTTTTCCATGGATCACGGATCATGCCTACAGGGTAGGGATTGGGATTGCAACCAGCGAAGAGATCGATGTTTTGAATATCCTCAATGCGAGCCTTCTGTCGATGGAGAGGGCTGTCCATTATGCCGGCGTAATACCGGACCTGCTTCTTGTAGACGGGAACCGCAAACCAAAAAACCTTCCTGATTGCAAAACCGTTGTAAAGGGCGACAGGAAATGCTTTTATATTGCCTGCGCATCGGTAGTGGCCAAAGTTGTCCGCGACAGGATCATGGATGCGTACCATTTCCTCTATCCATCGTATAATTTCAGACAGAATAAAGGCTATCCCACAAAGGCCCACAAAATGCTCATTGGAGACCAGGGGATCTCGCCGATCCACAGGAAAACATTCAGGGGGGTTAAAGAACATCTTGCACAGGAATAACAAAAGGGAAGAAGGGAAGAAAGGCGAGGAGAGGGCGCTTGCCGCCCTCAGGAAGGACGGATATAAGATCATAGAGAAGAATTACAGGAACCCGCTCGGCGAAATAGACATTATCGCTGAAGAGGACGGCTACCTTGTATTTGTCGAAGTAAAGAAAAGGAATACCCTGAGGTTTGGAAGCCCTTTGAATGCCGTGGACGGGAAGAAAAAGAGACATATTATCAGGTCCGCTATGTTCTATTTAAAAGACCATAAATGTTTTGACAGAAAGGTAAGGTTTGATGTGGTCGGAATTGATGGCAGCGGCGTGCAGATCGTAAAGCACGCTTTTATGGTAGAATAGGGGTACCGCAGTGGATAGAAAGATCAGGAAGCTGTTGGCTGACGTTAAAGACGGAAAGGTGGCGGTGGAGGAGGCCTACGACCGATTGAGGGATATGCCTTTCGAGGACCTGGATCATACGAAGATCGACCATCACAGGATGGTGCGGAAGGGCATGCAGGAGGTTGTGTTCGGAGAGGGGAAAAGCCTGCAGCAGATCGTGGATGTTGTAGGGTCGATGAGAAAGAGAGATCTCGATGTGCTCGTGACAAGAATAGATAAGGCCGCCGGAAAGAAGCTGTGCGGGAAGTTCCGTTCAGGCAGATACAGCGAAGAGGCCCGTTGTTTTTATATAAAGGAAGACAGCGCAATAGAGGGCAGGGGCGCAGTCCTTGTCGTATCTGCGGGGACAAGCGATATAAAGGTTGCCGAGGAGGCGTATATTACCTCCATGTTCTTCGGGAATAACACGGAAAGGCTTTACGATGTCGGAGTGGCGGGGATCCACAGGCTGCTCAAGAATATCGACGCGCTGAGAAAGGCAAGGGTGATCATCGTCGTCGCAGGAATGGAAGGGGCTTTGCCGTCTATAGTTGCCGGTATTGTCGGCGTTCCTGTGATCGGGGTTCCGACAAGCATCGGCTACGGGGCGAGTTTTGGAGGGCTTACAGCGCTTCTCGCCATGCTCAATTCCTGTTCCACCGTTTCGGTTTTCAATATCGATAACGGCTTCGGCGCTGCCTACTTTGCAACGCTTATAAATCGCCTATGAAGATACGCTATTACCGGGGCTTACGTCGCCCACTCTGTCAGCAAGAGCTGCCAGAGCCTCCCCTTCATGCTCGCCGAGCTCACAGTATGGATTTCAACAATCTACTCATTATGAAGGTGCTCTACTTATGAAGGTGCTCTATATAGATCCCATATTCGGCGTAAGCGGCGACATGATGACAAGCGCTCTTATTGACGCGGGACTGCCATTCGAGGAATTGGAGAATACGCTCCGGAAGCTCCCCGTAAGGTTGCCCTCTATAATCCCCGTACAGAAGGCGCAAGGGATCATCAAGGGCACTCATCTTGATATCGGTGAAAGCGACAGGCATCTGACCGTGAGGGAAATGGAAGATGCAATTGACGGGATGAACGCGGAAGACGCAGTGAAAAGAGATGCGCGGGGAATGCTCGAAATCATTCTGAATGGTGAAGCGAAGGTCCACGGAACGACAAGGGATGAAGTGCACCTCCACGAACTCTCCCACATAGATACCCTGATTGATCTCGTATCGGTTGCAAAGGGTGTGCACTATTTTGGTATTGACCGGATATTCTGCGGCCCGGTCCCTTTTGGCCGCGGGACCATCAGGACATCTCACGGGATCATGCCTAATCCGCCTCCGGTAACGGTGGAGATCCTCAGGGACTGCAACGTTTTCTTTGTTGATGAGCCGCTGGAACTGACAACACCGACGGGGGCTTCGATCGTGAGGTATTACGCGAAGGGCAAGGAAGCTGCCCCGCCATTCGATATAGAGAGGATCGGGTATGGAATGGGCTCCTATACGACAGACAAACCAGACGCCCTCAGGATATTCATAGGCGAAAGCAGCGAGCATGAATCAGACGAAGAGGTATGGCTCATCGAGGCCGACCTCGATGACATGGAGATGGAATACGCAGGGGCGGTCACAGAGAGGATCCGCAAGGAAGGGGCCCTTGACGCCCTCTATTTCCCCGTCTACATGAAAAAGGGGAGGCTGGGCATAAGGCTTTCCGTCACAGCCCCTGCAGACAAGGTACAGCGCTTGGTCGAGAGCGTCTTCCGTGAAACAACCACCTTCGGTATGAGACTGATCAAAGAGCATAGAAGGGTGTTGAAGCGGGAAGAGCTGTCAATAGAGACGTCTTTCGGCCCGCTGAGGGTCAAGAAGGGTTTTGATGCAGGGGGAAGGCTTATAAAAACGCACATTGAGTTTGAAGACGTGAAGAAGATCTCGGAAGAAAGAGACCTCCCTTACAGAACGGTGCTTGACGCCATTAAGGCAGAGATAGCAAAAAAGTGAAAAGTGAAAGGTAAAAAGCAGGCCGTCGCCTAAAGCCTCACGGTTTTATTGACCGGTTGGTTTCAGGAAAAAACGCAGGTCTTTGAAGGCGTCTTGTTTGATCTTCACGTCTATCTTTTCAAGTATATCATCCCTCATATATTTTAGCTGCGTGAGCCACATGGGGTCGTCGACCTCAATATAGAGGATATGCCCCTTTATCCTGGCAGGCCTTGTATGCTGTGCCGTTTTTTCTCCTACGATATCGCTCCACATCGGGAAGATCCTGAATAGGTCCAGATCTCCCGTTATCTTCTTTTCTCTCAGGACCTTTGCAAGGGTCTTTTGCAAAGAGACAAAAGGCACGTCAGCCCTCGATCCTCGGGAAGATGGGAGCTATCTTGTCGATGCGCGATACGCCATCGGGGCGATAGAACTGCTTTTCGTTGTCGAAAAGGACCTCCTGAAAAGATGTTCCCATGCCGAGGGCCTTCCTGATGGCCTCTGATTTTTGCGGCATGAAGGGGTAGAGGAGCATTGAAACGATCCGCAGGCTGTTCCAGATGTTGTAGAGCACTGTCTTTAGCCTTACGTCACCTTCTTTGGCGAGTTTCCACGGGGCCTCAGAGTCGATATATTTGTTGAGGATGGATATAATCTCGAAAACGTTGTGCAGCGCCTTGTGGTATGCAAAAGACTCTATCTCTCTCTGGTATTCGTCGACAAGCTTCCTGACATTTTCTTCAACATACTCGTCCATGCCGCCTTTCTTCTCGGGCAGCTCTATCTTTCCCTGGAGAAATTTTCCAATCATCGTGACGCTTCTGCTCGTGAGATTTCCAAAGTCATTCGCAAGGTCCCCATTGATCCTGTGTATGATGGCATGCCGTGAAAAATCCCCGTCAGACCCGAAGGGCACTTCCCTGAAGAGGAAAAACCTGAATTCATCAACGCCGTAGGTTTTCACGATCTCGTAGGGATCTACGACGTTGCCCAGAGACTTTGACATCTTTTGTCCTTCTATGGTCCACCATCCATGCGCAAAGACATGCTTCGGCGGCTCTATGCCGAGGGACATAAGAAAGCTTGGCCAGTAGACGGCATGGAATCGCAGGATGTCTTTCCCTATGAGGTGTGCATCGCACGGCCAGTACCTGTTGAATTGACCCTGGTCTTCGAGAAAGCCGATGCCGGTGAGGTAATTTGTGAGCGCGTCGAACCAGACATAAATAATATGCCTTTCCTGCACCGGCACGGGGATGCCCCAGGAAAAGCTTGTCCTGCTTACACTGAGATCGCGCAGGCCGCCTTTTACAAAACTTGCAACCTCGTTGTACCTGATCTCGGGCATGACAAAATCCTTCTTCTCCTCAAGGAGGCGCAAAAGCCTTTCTGTGTATTTTGACATCCTGAAGAAAAAGCTTTCCTCTTTCAGCTTTTCAGGCTTCCTGAGGCAGTCAGGGCAGCACCCATCTTTAAGCTGAAGGTCGGTAAAGTAGCTTTCGCAGGGAACGCAATACCAGTCTTCATATTCTCCGAGATAGATATCGCCGTTTTCATAGGCCTTTTCGAACATGTACCGGACCACCTTTTTGTGCCTTTCCTCTGTTGTCCTGATGAAGCCCGTATTGGAAATATTAAGCACCTGCCATAGATCGGTGAACCTGTGGACCATCCTGTCGGCAAGTTCTTTCGGATGGATGCCGTGCTGCTCCGCAGCCTTTTCGACCTTCTGGCCGTGTTCGTCGGTCCCTGTCAGAAAGAAGACGTCATACCCGCAGAGCCTTTTGTAGCGCGACATGATATCTGCCGCTATGGTCGTGTATGCATGGCCGATATGGGGGACATCGTTTATGTAGTAGATAGGGGTTGTTATATAATATGTTTTATTCATTTTACTATATCCTTCAAGGGCAGCGTGACCTCCTTGCCGTCGTCGAGATGAACCGTGATCGTGAAGTTCAGGGTATTATGCTTCACCACCTTGCCTTCCCCTTGCGGAACGGCCACCCTTTTGCCTACTTTCGGGAAGCCTTTTTTGCTTTCCACGTACGTGCTGTACTCGTAAGCGAGGCAGCACATCAGCCGTCCGCATATCCCGGAGATCTTTGACGGGTTTAGCGCCAGACCTTGCTCCTTTACCATCTTTATGGATACTATGGAAAAATTGTTCAGGAACCTTTTGCAGCAAACGACATTTCCGCAGTTGCCGAGCCCCCCTATGATCTTTGCCTCGTCCCGAACGCCGACCTGCCGGAGCTCGATCCTGACCTTGAACTCCTTGGCCAGCTCCTTGACGAGTTCCCGGAAGTCAACCCTGTTTTCAGAGATGAAATAGAAAATGAGCTTAGTGGCTCCAAAGAGATATTCTGCGCTGAGGAGCTTCATCGGCAGCCCCATTTCCAGTATCTTCTTCCTGCAAAAATCAAAGACGTGGCGCTCTTTTTCCCGCAATGCCCTGAATTCTTCAACCTCGTTCTCAATGGCCTTTCGCTCTATCTTTTTTAATCCCGTCTTGTTTGTTTCAAGGGGTTCGGTGAGGACAACGCCCAGGCACGTGCCCTTGTCAATGTCGCAGACCACATAGTCCCCGATCCTGATATCGTCGGGGGCTTCCATCTCTATTACCCCCGTCAGCCTGTTTATGCTCACATAACAGCTTTTCATACATGCCTCATGATGTGAAGAAGTAAATTTTCAAAGATAAGCCATTTATTAACATTATAACGCATAATCCGGATCGTTTCCTGAATTCTTTTTACAGACTCCTCGATCCATCGGAGGTCAACCCTTCCGAGCTCAAGGATCTCCCTGATGTCCCGGTTCATTATCATTGATGAATCCTGGTAAATATTCAAAACAAAGATATCCCTGAAGAGAGAAAGAAGAAAGGAGAGATATATTGAAACTCCGTCAATGTTTTTGGTGATCCTTTGAGAGAGAAGCGTTGCATTGATAAAGCTTTTATGCTTCCCGGTGACCAGCTCTGCCAGCCTTTTTCTCATCTCGAAATTTTCTTTCTCGTTCCAGAAGACCCCTGCGCCGATGCTGCCGAAGGAGATTGACGAGAGGGTTTCGGCGTGATGCCCGTCGATCGAAAGAACGTCTGCAAAGTAGCGCCTTAACTGTTCCTGCCTGAGGGCGGTGAAAAAGATCCGTGAGCAGCGGGAGCGTATCGTGTGAGGTAGCTCCTCTTCCGATGCGGTGATGAGGAAAAAGACATTGAATGGCGGAGGTTCTTCAAGTGTTTTGAGGAGGGCGTTCGCCGCTTCGCGGGTGAGGTCCTCGGCGCCGTCGATTATGATCACCCTTTTTTTGCCCTCATAAGGATATTCGTAAACCTCCTGATTTACGCCCCGGACCTTTTTTTCTTCGTTCCCCCTGATAAGGTCGATGCCTATCGAAGCTTCGCCCTCTTGCTTTGACAGGATCATAAGATCGGGATGGGTCCCCCGGTCAATTCTGGCGCAGGCCCTGCATGCGCCGCAGCCCGTTCCGTGTTCGCAGAGAATATGTTTCGCGAATTCGACGGCAGTCTTTTTTTTTCCGATGCCGTCCTGTCCGCTGAACAGAAATGCGTGGGGCATCCTTTCATGTTTCAAAAAAGACAAAAGGAGGCCTTTTTGTTTTTCGTGACCGATAACCTCTTCAAATCCCATAGTTCTTCAGAAGGTGCTCCACATTTTTTCTTATAAGGACCTCAATCGCTTCGATGCCTTTCCCGCCGTCAATAACAAGAAACCTCTTCGGTTCTTTTCTGGAGAGCTTAAGATAAGCATCTTTTATCCTGCGGTGAAAGGTGATGTCCTCTTGCTCGAATCTGTCCATTACATTATTGAAGGCGGCCTTTCTTTTCAGCCCCTTTTTGGCAGTGCAGTCAAGGAGTATGGTCAGGTTGGGCCTCACGCCTTTTGTGACAAGCCTGTTCAGCGTTTCAATGATTCCAAGGTCTATGCCTCTGCCATAGCCCTGGTATGCGTAGCTTGCATCCACAAACCGGTCGCAGAGGACGACTTTGCCGTTCTTTAATGCCGGCAGTATGAGCTCCTCCACGTGCTGCGCCCTCATGGCCATGAATATCAGAAGCTCAGAGAGAGGAAGGACGTTAAGGTTTTCATGAAGGAAGATCTTTCTCAACGCCTCCCCGAAGGCGGTCCCTCCCGGCTCCCGGGTCTTTATTACATCGTATCCCTTTTGCTTCAGATGATCATGGAGAAGTTCTATCTGAGTTGTCTTCCCGCTTCCCTCTATGCCTTCAAAGGTGATCAGCATGGCTCTCCTATTTTAATACCCTTTCAATGTATTGACCGGTTCTCGTGTCGATCCTGACGGCATCGCCTTCTTCTACGAAAAGGGGGACCTGGATCGTGTAGCCCGTTTCCAGCACCGCCGGCTTTGTGGCATTTTGGGCCGTGTCGCCCTTGATGCCGGGCTCCGTCTCGACGACAGTGAGGACGACGAAGTTCTGCATATCCACTCCTATTGCCTTTCCCTTATAGAAGAGTATCGTCATCACAAGGCCGTCTTTAAGATAATTCTTTGTGTCTCCGAGGCTTGCTTCGTTTACGAAGAGCTGCTCATAGGTATTTTCATCCATGAAATAATAGCTATCCCCTTCCTTGTAGAGAAATTGCATCTGCTTTTCCTCCATCTCAGGAACCTCTGCCTTGTCGCCTGACCGGAACGTCCTGTCGAGGACGTTTCCGCTGATAAGGCTTTTCAGGCGGGTTCTCACAAAGGCCCCGCCCTTGCCCGGTTTTACATGCTGGAAATCTACGATCACAAAGGGTTCATCGTCCTGAAGGATCCTCAACCCTTTCCTGAACTCCGATGTTGAAACCACCATCATATCCTCCTTAGCGTATCTTTTCTGATCTTTGTCATGATCTTTGCTTCATGGGCCGTTAAATGTACCATGTCTTCGAGCCTTACGCCTCCGAGATCCGGAATATAGATACCCGGCTCTATGGTCACCACCATGTTCTCTTCGAATACCCCCTCGCTGCTGCTGTTGATCGCAGGGGCTTCATGAACCGCTATGCCGACCCCGTGACCGACCCCGTGGCCGAAGAAGTCTCCATAGCCGGCATCCTTGATGAATCCCCGGACCATGCCATCGAACTCCCTGATGGAGAGGCCGACTTTAATGTTTGCCAGGGCAAGCATTCTCGCATTATTGACAACAGAAAATGCCTCCTCCATTTTGCCGTTTGTCCTGCCCAACGATATGGTGCACGTTTCATCGCTGCAGTACCCGTTCACCTGTGCGCCAAAATCGATAATGACCGTCTCGCCCTCCACGATCACCTTGTCTGTCGGCTCGGCATGGGGAAGCGCCGCCCTCGGTCCCGAAGCAACAATGGTATCAAAAGAAGGACAATTGGCGCCGAACCTCCTCATCGTGAAATCAAGGTCGTTGGCAACCTCTTTTTCTGTCTTGCCCGGACGGAGTCTTGCAAGAACCTCCAGATAGGCGCCGGTGGCAATGCGGACTGCCTCATTGATAGATTCGATCTCCTCCTGGTCCTTGTATTTTCGTATCTCTTCGATCCTGTTGCCCAAAGGCACAAAAAGGATATCCTGAAGCGTATCTTTCCATATCTGGTAAATATTAAAGGTCGTATGGAAGCTGTCAAATCCCATCTTTTTTATTCCCTGCTTTTTGCATAGTTCCAGGAGGCCGTGCTTTAAAAGTTTTATCTCAACGACCTCTATACCTTTTGTTGCCTCCCGTGCATAGGTTATGTACCTGAAGTCTGTCAGGAGGAACAGGCCCTTTCGGGTGACGACAAGCGTCCCTTCGGAGCCCCTGTACCCTGTGAGGTAGAAGATATTTTCCATGCCTCTCAGAACGCAGGCATCCAGATCCATGTCCTCAATGATATTGAGAACCGCTGCAACTCTGTTGTCTCTCATGTTCTTACCAGATCTTCTTTTTTAGAACCTTTTTAAATCCGGCGGCCTTGCCTTTCGCTTTCAATTCTTTTTTCAGGGCCGTGCGCCTTTTCCTGTATACATCATTGGAAGGCTCTTTCCTTATAAGTTCGTCATAAATGCCTATGGCAGTTTCTATATATCCCTGCTGCAGATATATGTCTGCAAGGGTTGAAGACAGGATATTATGGTTATCCATAGGGGATAGTTAAAAGAATATCGCCGTAAAAATCAAGCTAAATCGTATAAATACGGCTCGCGGCTCAAAGCCTGCGGCTTATGGCAACTGATTGAAAACACTAAGTTAACTGTGTTTTGTAGAATATGCCGAAGGGTATGCAGGAGGTGATGACCCCTCGCACCGGCAGTTCCGTGAGCAGCGCTCCGGCGAGCTTCAGCGCTTCTCCTCTGGACGCCAGCATGTCGTATTTGTTCAAGACGATGGTGCAGGGTATCTCTTCGACGCCCTTCAGCAGGATGTTGCTTGTGAAAAAACGCAAAAAAAGGTCGGGCCCGACAACCTCGTCAGCCTTTATGCCTGTTCTATCGCAGAAGATCTCCCATCTGAAGACCTTTTCCTTTACCGTGCCGGAGAGGCTGTCGAGGCCTGCTATGACATATATTGACTCTGAACGGGGCGGTATCACCGGTTCATATTCTGCAGGGTACTTCAGAGGCAGCCTCTTCGAGCCGTCTGCCTCTATGAGGACAAGATCAAAAAGCTCGCCCAATATGTCGATTTCATCAAAGGAGACCCCTGTGAGCTTGCCGTTCTCAATCGACCTTCCTATCCTGAGATAGGGCGGCATGTCAGGCCGGTCATAAAGCCCAGTCTTTTCTGTAAGGATATAGGGTTCTTTTACGAAGATCTTTGTTGTCGTTGTGAGTGCAACCCTTTTGCCTCGTTTTACCGCCCCGGCCGCGAGGTATTCGATGAGGCTTGTTTTGCCGCCGGCGCCGACAAATGTAACAAACTTTTTATTGAGGATGTCGTTGAGAGGGTCACTCTTCTGAATGCACAACATATAGCAACGACCGATAACTTAACCCATCTATTTGGGTGCATTTCCTTTCTGAGGCGCGATCTGATCTGCCGGTCCTACCCAGATCTGAACCTCGGTCTGAAAAGCGCCCCGTGACATTTTTATATTGCACGTCTTATTTTCTTTCTGATAATTAAGCACCACGTCTTTGTAGCGGAAGCTGTTGATATACCTCCATCCATTTTTTGCCATATTGATTTTGAAATAGTTTTCGAGGGATTGCATCTCTACGTTGCCGTTGAAAAACATTACACCGGCCCTCATGGAGGGGCTTTCGTAAATAAAGCTATTCTCTGGTACATAGGCCAGTTCCTGCGGAACGGGGATATCGGGGAAGCCGTAGAAGGCCTGGTTGAGCGCTTCCTGCCCGGGCTGAGCCGATTCATCGGCAGCCTTGGACCCTTTGAACATTGCACACCCTGAGAATGCCAGCAACATGATAAACAATAGGATGAAAATTTTCTTCATATGTTCCCTCCCTCATTTTTTCTTTCGAGATACGCATATGCACTGTGGTTGTGGATGCTCTCGAAATTTTCAGCCTCTATGGCAAACCACGTGATATTGGTATCCTTTGACAAGATCTCCGCGATGTCTCTCACCACGTCCTCGACGAATTTCGGGTTTTCAAATGCCTTTTCGGTGATGTATTTCTCATCTTCTCTCTTAAGAATAGAATATACATCGGTGCTCGCACAACTTTCTATGACATTGATCATGTCTTCGATCCAGAAAAATTTTTTAAAGCTTACCTCCAGCCTTGCCGCCCCTCTTTGGTTGTGCGCCCCGTACTCACTGATCTCTTTGGAGCAGGGACATAGGGTGTTGATCGGCACGGAAACGGAAACGGTAAATTGTTTCATCCTGTTCTGGTCATTCATAAAGCCTGAAAAGCCGCAGTGGTACTCAAGAAAACTCTGGGTCTTCGAGACCGGCGCGACCTTTTTCATAAAATAGGGGAACGTTACGATCATATGGGCGGATTCGGCATTGAGCCTCTCTTTCATCTCTTTTAGTATGCCGGGAAAGTTCTTCATATTGATCATATCTTTGTTTTCATGGAGGATCTCGACAAACCTGCTCATGTGGGTGCCTTTATAATTGTGAGGGAGATTGACATACATATCAATGGTCGCGATGGTATGCTGAAAGCCGTTCGCTTTGTCCATTACGACGATCGGGTACTTAACGTTCTTCACGCCGACCTTGTCGATCTCTATCTTTCTCGTGTCTTCCATGCTCTGAACATCTACCATGTCTGTTTTAAATGCCATACGCCGCGTACGCCTTCTCTGATTCCCACACCCTTACCTCTTTCAGAGAAATATTCTCCTCCCTGATAATTTTTTGAATCTCCTCGTAGATATACATCGATATGTTTTCTGCAGAGCTTGCCCTTGCAGCAAAAAACCTGATCTCATTAAGGTATTTGTGGTCAAGCCTTTCCAGGACTTCGTGAAGGTATCCTTTAATGGTTTTGAAATCGACAAGGAGGCCGTCATCACCGAGCGTTTCACCTTCAACAAGGACTTCGACAACAAAATTGTGTCCATGAAGCTCTTCGCACTTCCCGTTGTAGCCTTCAAGCCGATGGGCAGCAGCGAAGGAATCTTTGACGCTCAGCGTAAACATGGAATAATCTATCGTCTGGGAGGCCCAAAGTCAATAGAAAGAGCCGGGAAGGGCAGGAGATGAGAACATGTGAGTGAGTGTGTGGTGTCGGTGTGTGAGTGAATAAACCCCGTGAACCCTCGGACCCTTAAAACCCTAAGAAAGAACTGTATGCTTCAGCCGATAGCAGTCTATTTTTGTTTCTTGACAGCCTTTTTTACGATCACAAATCCGTTTGTAGGACCGGGAACGGCGCCCTCGACAAGGAGGATGTTCGTATCGCCCCGCACGTCTATAATCTTCAGGTTCTGTACCGTTACCTTTTTTGCGCCCATATGTCCGGGCATCTTCATACCCTTCATAGTTCTGCCAGGTGTCATATTCTGGCCTATTGAACCGCCATGCCGGAAAAACTCGTGGCTGCCACGTGAAGCCGGGGCCCCGTGGAAACCATGCCTCTTTACCACACCTGCAAAGCCTTTTCCTTTCGAGGTGCCGGTAACATCAACGAATTCCCCTGGCTCAAACATTTCAACGGAAAAGGTTGAGCCTACGTCCTGCGCCTCTAAGTCTTCTTGAGTGACCCTGAATTCCCGTAGTATTTTTGCAGGTTTTGCTGTTGCTTTATTAAAATGGCCCATGAGGGGCTTATTCACACGCTGCACCTTTTGGATCTCTTCGAAACCGCACTGGAGGGCGGCGTATCCTTCTTTTCCAGGGCTTTTTTTCTGGACAACATAGCAGGGCCCTGCCTGTATCACTGTTACGGGTATCATGCTGCCGTGCTCATCGAATATCTCGGTCATGCCGATCTTTTTTCCTATAAGTCCTATTCCCATTGCTGCACCTCCAAAAAAGTATAACAGCTTAGTAAAAAACGCTTTCAAAGTCAAGTACATTAGTGGCATGGCCATTTTGGAGCTGCAAAGCGGGATATTGTTATCGGGGATTTTAAGGCTATGTGGTGTATCCGTCACTTTGTTTGGCTTGTTGGACACATTTTTCTTTCAATCGCTGCGGTCGTAAAGGCAGAATAACTCAACAAATAAATAAAGATAGAGAAATAAAAGAGAAATAACAGTGGAGACCAGACGCCGCTTATCTCGATCGAGGAGATTCATCACCAATATGAGCTTCCGCAATAAGCTCCTCATTATAGTGGGGTCAGTGATCCTTGCGAGCGTCCTTTTGTCCTCGGCGATCACCTACATGTGCGCAGAACGGCAGCTTGAGTCAATGGCAAAGAAGGAGATGGAGATAAAGGTTGCGCTTATAGCAAAGCAAAGCGAGATCGCGCTCGATACGTTCAAGGCGGACATAGAGGTCCTGGCAGAGCTTACCCTGGTCCGCAGGATTGCCGCCTCTCCGTGGAACCGCGCCATTGTAGATGAAGGCAACAGGTATTTTCAAAGGATCGTGAAAAAGGCCGGGGTATATCAATCGATCAACCTTCTTGACCGGAAGGCCCGGTGCATCGCCTCGAACTTTCCGAACCGGATCAACATCCCCATCCTTCAGCAGGCGGTCTACGGGAGGGCTGATTTTCATTCGGCCCTTATCGGGAGATCTTTTATATCCCAGATATTCTTAAGCCAGGGAACGGGCCGGCCCATCATCGTTATCAGCGTGCCTGTCCGGGACAACGGCGGGGTGGTCGCCGTCCTCCGTGCGGTTCTCGACCTCGATCATTTCAACGATTACTTCCTCCGTACTCAGGAGTATGTCCATGGCGGCAAGGCATACTTCTTCGACCCGCAGCTTGATGCCACGCTGCCGGAAGGATGGAAGGCGACCAATGTGCTGACGGCAAAACCCTATATACAGCCGGAGGTGCCTGACCTTTCTGAGCTTGCCACCGAAAAGAAAGGGTGTGTGCGATATGTCTCAAACGGCACTGAACGGCTGGTTGCCTTTTTCAGGAGCTCCGAACCGGAGTTCCTTTTTGTCGTCGAACGGCCGGTTCAGGATGTCCTTGCACCGATACAGACCATGAGAAAGGTCGCGATGATCACGCTGATTGCATTGTTGGCCATTGTTTCCGTGTCCGTCTTCTTCCTGTTTGACCCTTTTCTTCGGAAGCTTGAGCAGTGCATGACCTTTGTCAGAGATATCGAAGCGGGGCATTTCGACAAAAGACTGATCACAAGGGGCAACCACGAGCTCTCCCGCCTCGCCCGAGGCCTCAACGCCATGGCGGAGAGCTTAGAGGAGGGCCGCGACGCCCTGGAGGAGGCGGAGCGCATGTACCGGGGGATCTTCGAGAACGCCGTGGAGGGGATCTTCGTCACCAACCCCGAGGGGTTCTTCATCAACGCCAACCCCGCCATCGCACAGGTCCTCGGCTAC